>OIXR01000004.1_pt1 | contig 293516 bp, 282 predicted proteins | sample 1587831 | NCBI WGS metagenome assembly OIXR01 (sample SAMN03283263) | human gut metagenome | biome: human-associated habitat; material: feces | host: Homo sapiens | place: USA | collected 2013
GGAGGTCGCAGGTTCAAGTCCTGTCTCCGCAACCAACAAAAGCTCGTTGAAACGATAAGTTTCAACGAGCTTTTTTCTGCAATATGGCAAAAGTGGTAACATTCTGGTAACTTTGACCCCAAAATGACCCCAAAACGGCAAAGTGACTGCGCCCGGACGGTTGAGATTTTCAACCGTCCAGGCACTTTTTGTGGATAAATTTTGCGGAGTTGGCAGGTAAAAATAGGAGCGGTCAGACAAATTCACTGACTGCCTTGTGCGGGTTTCTGTTTGGCACTTTTGCGGTACTCGTTGGGGCTGGTGCCTTCGACCTTGCGGAAGCATTTGGAAAAATAGGGCAGTGAGCCGAAGCCAATCTGCTCAGCAATCTGGGTCAGGCTGAAATCGGTGCTGGTCAGTAAGGCTTTGGCCTCGGTGATGCGGCGCTTCATCAGGTAGTCGATGGGGGAGAAATTATACTCGTTCTTGAACGAGTGGGACAGATAATATTTGTTAACGTGGGCAATCTCCGCAAGCTTGTCCAGGGTAATGCTTTCACTGTAATTTTCATCGATATAGCGCTTTGCGGCGGCACATTCCTTGCTCTCGGAGGGCGGCGCAGTGAGGCGCAGCGAAACCGATGCCATGCGCACGATTTTGACTAGCAACACCTCGGTCAGGTCCTGGCAGACCATTTCGCAGCCGTCCTCTCGGGCATCAATCTCCCGCAGCAGCATCTTCATCAGGCTCAGCAGCTCCTCCCGTACGGAGCTGCATTTCAGCATGGTGTAGCCGCGATCCTTCTGCTCAAACAAAATTTCAATGCCTTCGATGCCCAGCACAATGTATTCCAGTGGGTTTGCCTGGTAACTCAACTCGGTGTGCAGGGTGCGGGGATTCACAATGACCATATCGTCCGGTGCGACGTCCAACATTTTGCCTTCGACGTTGAACTGACCGCGTCCATCCACGCAGTAGAACACTTCGGTGCAGGAGTGGGTATGCGGCACCGAGTTCCAGTCCCCGCCGAAGCGGCTCTTGCTCACGTACAGCAGGCGGATGGCCTCCCGCGGGGGAACATCCATATTGAATTCATACCGTGTGTTCATAGGCGGTGCGCCTCCGAATGACAAAATATTTACAAAAAATCCAAAGTATTTGGAGCAATATCGTTACATAATTAAGCAAGAACGAAAAAATAAAAAGTCGCGGGCCGTTTCTGGTTCCGTCCTTATTATATACGCATTTGGGGCGCATGGCAAGAGCTTTCCATAAAAAATCACGATGCGAAACAGAATATCGGCACGTTTCGCTGCAAACAGGCCCAAAGCTGGCAAGCTGCACAAAGAAAAGTCTTACTTTTTGTGCAGCTTTTTCTTTATTTTCTGATGTTGCCGCCGACATTCGAAAATAAAGCAAGATAGTACAAATGCGCAACAATATACCTACTGTTCAAAGAGGGCAGAAACAAGTATGATGATGTCAATGAAACGATGCCTGCTGCGTCAGACAAAACGAAAGGAGAAATAAATAATATGAAAGAAAATTCAAAAGCAAGAAAAGATTACTTAAGCTGGGATGAATATTTTATGTCAGTTGCCAAATTATCATCAATGAGAAGTAAAGATCCAAATACACAGGTAGGAGCATGTATAGTTAGTGACGATAATAGAATTTTATCAATAGGGTATAACGGAGCGCCAAATGGATTTAAAGATGAAATATTTCCTTGGGGACGAGAAGGAAATCCATTAGAAACAAAATATTTATATGTAGTACATGCAGAAAGAAATGCAATATTAAATTATAGAGGTTCAAGAAAAGATTTAGAAAAATCTAGAATTTACGTAGATTTATTCCCATGTAATGAATGTGCAAAAGAAATAATTCAAGCAGGAATAAAAGAAGTAGTATATCTATCAGATAAATATGCTAATACTACAGAAACAATTGCTTCAAAAAAATTATTAGATTTATGCAATGTAAAATACAGACAAATCAAATTAAAAGGCAAAGAAATTGTAATAGAAATGTAATGCAAAAGAAAAAAACATGTTATATAAATTAATGACTTTATATGCTATCATATGGCTATAAGGGGAGATATGACTATGAAAAAAATTTTATCTATAATAGCATTAGTTAGTATAATAATTGGAACTTGCAATATATCATTTGCAAAAGAAAATTTAAGAGAAACTATTATTTCTATTAATATATCTGAGGATTTTAAAGAGTGGGATAAACTTTCGAAAGAAGAAAAAAACAAAACAATTATGCCGACTGCAACAACAATAAACATGAATGATAAAGATACAAAAAATGCAAATTCTTTCATGTTTGGAATGCAAAATTTCTTTACAAAAGTGTCTATACCAAGCAAATATATACTAACACAAGATATAAATGTACCAGTTAAACATCAAGGTTCTACTAGCGAATGTTGGGCATTTTCTATGACAAGTGTATTAGAATCATATTTAGCCAAATCAGGAGAAAAAGCTGTAATACCAAGATACTCAGCAAGACATATGGACTATGCAACTTCTGAAACATTTTTAGACGGTAAAAATCCAATAGGATATAGCAGAGAACTTAAAAGTGGAGGAAATTCAGCAATGGCATTAGGCTATCTTACTAATGGAACGGGAGCAGTTCTAGAAGAAAATATGCCATTTGAAGATAATGAAGAAAAAATAAAATTAGAAGAAATACAAAATAAAAAACCAGTTACAAGAGTAACAGACGCAAAAGAATTTCCAACTATAAATAAAAGCATAGATAGCCAAGGAAATGTAACTTACAAAAAAGATTTATTAAACACATATACAGATGAAGAAGTACAATTAATAAGGAATGAAATAAAACAGTATATTATGAAATATGGAGCGTTGTCTGCAACAACAGTGGCAAATCAAGCAAATTTTTATAGTAATCCAAAAGACCCAATACATTCTTCTTCATATTATTGTGATAATAATTTGTATACTATAGATCACGCAATAACTATTATAGGATGGGATGACAATTATTCAGTAGATAATTTTAATCCAAATAAAAAACCAAAAAATCCTGGTGCATATATTTGCTTAAATTCATATGGAACAGAAAGTTTTGCAGATGGATATACATATGTTTCTTATGACGATGTTAATATAGAAAAAAACTTAACAGGAATAATGGGAACAGAAGAAATTTCAGAAAATAAAAAAATATATCAAAATGATTTTTATGGTGCTACTACAAGGTTAACAATGAATCCATTAGGCGATGTGGGACTAGCTAGCATATTTTCTAAAGAAAATATGGGAGAAGAGTATATAGAAGAGTTGCAAGTAGCTGTAAGTGGTAATGTTAAAATGGAAGTATATGTTAATCCATTAGATGCAAGTTTAGATAAATCAAAATTGCAAAAAGTTGAAGTAGATAAGACAACTTTAGATGCTACATATAATACATTAAAATTAAAAAATCCTGTAAAAATAACAGGAGATAAATTTGCAGTAGTTTTGAAAATAAGTGCAGAAGAACAATATCAAATAGGAGTAGAGTGTAATTATTTTGATAGTGGAATAACTAATACACCAACAATATTTGATAATGTAAGTGCAAATCCTGGAGAAAGTTATATTTCTACAAATAGTTTACAATCTTGGCAAGATTTTACTACATTAACAATAGATAAATATAACTTTGAAGAATCAAATTTATGTATAAAAGCTATAACAAACACAAAAGATACTACAGAGCCAGATACCAACACAAATACCAACACGAATACAAATACTAATACTAATACAAACACAAATACCAACACGAATACTAATACAAACACAAACACAAACACAAATACCAATACCAACACGAATACAAATACAAATACAAATACTAATACAAACACAAATACCAACACGAATACTAATACTAATACAAACACAAATACTAATACAAACACAAATGCCAATACAAATACTAACACAAACACAAATACAAATATAAATATAAATAATAACAACTCGAATACAGGAACTGGAACAACTAATAATAACTCAAACGGAAATACATCATATTATTATAACGGAACAGTGGATAAAGATTTAGCAGACAAATTATTGCCGAAGACTGGAACAGATATAGCAAGATGGGTATTACCAGTAGTTATTTTAATATTTATTATTTCTTATATAAATTATAGAAGATATAGAGATATAAAAATTAAATAGCTAAAGATGGGGCAATAAGAGAATATTACTTATTGTCCCATTTATTATAAATAAAGAAGGGAGATATTATGAAAAATAATTTAGAAGAGATAGCAAATAAAATTAGAATAAATATATTAAAAGAAGTATACTATGCACAATCAGGACATCCAGGGGGTTCATTATCTATAGCAGATATACTAGCTGTATTATATTTTAAGGAGATGAACATAAACACATTAAATCCAAAAGATGAAAACAGAGATAGGTTCGTATTATCTAAAGGTCATTGTGCGCCTGCGTTGTATGCAACATTAGCTATAAAAGGTTTTTTAAAAGAAGATGAATTAAGAAATTTTAGAAACATAAATTCAAATTTACAAGGTCATCCAGATATGAAAAAAATACCAGGAGTAGATATGTCTACAGGTTCTTTAGGGCAAGGTTTATCTGCAGCTAATGGAATGGCTATAGCAGGAAAACTGGATAATAAAGATTATAGAGTATATGCTGTTTTGGGAGATGGAGAGATAGAAGAAGGTCAAATTTGGGAAGCAGCAATGGCATCTTCAAAATATAAATTAGATAATTTATGTGTATTTATAGATAATAACAATCTACAAATTGATGGGAAAATAGAAGATGTTATTAATCCGTATCCAATAGATGAAAAATTTGAAAGTTTTGGTTTTAAAGTAATAACTATAAATGGAAATAATATTCCCGAAATAGAAGAAGCATTAAATATTGCTAAAGAAACAAAAGGAAAACCTACAGTGATAATTTCTAAAACAACAAAAGGAAAGGGAATTTCATTTATGGAAGATAATGCGAGTTGGCATGGAAAGGCACCAAATGAAGAAGAATATAAACAAGCTTTAAAAGAATTAGGAGGCGAAGCAAATGAATAAAGATGAAAAGAAGGCAACAAGACAAAGTTTTGGAGAGGAATTAGCTAATATAGGTGAAAAAAATGAAAAAATTGTTGTTTTAGATGCAGATTTGTCATCTGCAACGAAAACTAATATATTCGCTAAAAAATTTCCTAATAGATTTTTTGATATGGGAATAGCAGAACAAAATATGATTGGTACAGCAGCAGGACTTGCAACTTGCAACAAAATACCATTTGTAAGTACATTTGCTATGTTTGCAGCAGGAAGAGCTTATGACCAAATAAGAAATAGTATTTGTTATCCAAAATTAAATGTTAAAATTTGTGCCACTCATGCAGGAATAACAGTAGGAGAAGATGGTGCTACACACCAAATGCTAGAAGATATATCCTTAATGAGAACTATACCAAATATGACAGTAATGTGTACTTCAGATGATGCTCAAACAAAATGGGCTATAAGAGAAATTAGCGAATTTGAAGGTCCAGTATATTTAAGATTATGTAGATTAGCTACACCTAAAATATACGAAAATGAAAAATTTGAAAGAGGTAAAGGAATACAATTAGGAGAAGGAACAGATGCCACAATAATAGCAACAGGAGTAGTTGTTTCAGAGGCAATAGAAGCAATGGAAAAACTAAAAAGTAAAGGTATAAATATAAGAATTGTAGATATGCATACAATAAAACCTATAGATAAAGAAATAATTATAAAATCTGCAAAAGAAACAAAAAACATTATAACAATAGAAGATCATAATATAATAGGAGGATTAGGATCAGCAGTATGTGAAGTTCTTGCAGAAAATTATCCAAAAAAAGTTTACAAAATGGGAATTAAAGATGAATTTGGTAAGTCTGGAAAAGCAGAGGAATTACTAAAATATTTTAAACTTGATAAAGATTCCATAGCAGAATTTATAGAAAAAATAATTAATGGAAATTTTTAACACCCTATTGCAATAAATCTTATTTATTGTTATTATATTTTGTAGATATAAATAAGAATATATCGAATTAAGGAGCAATTAAAATGATAGAATTTAGAAATGTTTGCAAAAGATATGATACAGGAACAGAAGCAGTAAAAAATGCTAATTTCATTATAGAAAAAGGAGATTTTGCATTTCTTGTAGGAGCTTCTGGTTCAGGAAAGTCAACACTAATTAAATTAATATTAAAAGAGGAAGAACCTACATCTGGAAATATAATAATAAATGGAAAAGATACTACATTTTTAAAACCTAATAGAATCCCATATTTAAGAAGAAGTATGGGAGTTGTTTTCCAAGACTTTAGATTATTACCAGATAAAACTGTTTACGAAAATGTAGCATTTGCTATGTATATTGTAAAAGCTACACCAAGACATATTAGAAGACAAGTGCCAATGGTTTTATCATTGGTTGGTTTAAGTGCGAAAGCAAAAATGTATCCAAATGAACTATCAGGAGGAGAGCAACAAAGGGTAGCACTTGCTAGAGCGTTAGTAAATAACCCTTCAATGCTAATTGCAGATGAGCCTACAGGAAATTTAGACCCAGATACAGCTTGGGACATTATGACGTTATTAAATGATATTAACTTAAGAGGAACAACAGTAGTTGTTGCTACTCATGCAAAAGATATAGTGGATCAAATGAACAAAAGAGTTATACATATTCGTAAAGGCTCTATAGTAAAAGATGATGAAAAAGGTGGGTATGAATTGTGAGATATAATGTTGTAACTTATCTATTAGGAGAAGGAATAAGAAATGTTTTTAAAAACAAAAAATCAAGTAGTGCATCAATAATAATTATGAGTCTTACAATGTTAATATTTGGTGTTTTCTTTGTAATTACCCAAAATATTAACAGTATAATGAAACAAATAGAAAGTGAACAAGGAATAGAAGTATTTTTATATGATATTTCTGAAGATCAAACAAAAGCTGTAGAAGACTATATAAGAAATATAGATGGCGTAAATACTGTAGAATATAAGTCTAAAGAAGATGCATTAAATCAATTAAAGAGCCAATTTAAGGATAGAGCAGATCTTTTATCTGGGTATGAAGAAAATAATATATTTCCAGCATCTTATGTAGTAACTTTAACTGATTTAACAAAAAGTGGAGAGGTAATAAAAAAGATACGTTCGTATGATGAGGGAAAATCTGAAACAGACCTTGTAATTAAGAATATAACAAGTAAAGATGAGACAGTAACAACACTAATTAATTTGGCAAATGGAATAAGAATAATAACTGGTGTAATACTGGCAATATTAATTATAATTTCAATATTTATAATATCAAATACGATAAAACTTACAGTGCATGCAAGAAGAAAAGAAATATCTATAATGAAATATGTGGGGGCTACGAATAGTTTTATAAGATGGCCTTTTATTGTAGAAGGTATAATAATTGGAATAATATCAGGAGCAATATCAATAATTATTTTAGGTATTAATTACAATTTAATTGCAGGAAAAATTTTAGAATCACAAGTTGTGTCTGCAATGAGTATAAATTTATTAACATTTGTAGATATGTTTGGACTAATTGTACTTGTTTATACAATATTAGGAATTGGAATAGGTGTGTTAGGAAGTTGTATTTCTATGCGTAGGTATTTAAAAGTATAGAAAGGAAGAATAAAATGAGAAGATTTCTAAAAATATTAATAATAATGTTGTTGTTAATATCAAATTTAGGGGTTTCAACAATATATGCAGCTGAATTAACAGATTTACAAGAGCAACAAACACAAGTGCAAGCAAATCAAGATATGGCAACAACACAGCTTCAGGCTGTAAAAGAGGAGCTAACACAAAACTTACAACAAGTTCAAGAACTAAACAATAATATTGCACAATATGAAGCAGAAATAAATAATTATAATGATCAAATTGTAAATTTACAAAATGATATTTCTAAAACAGAAGAAGAAATAAAAAAAGCAGAAGAAAACTATAAAAATCAAAAAAAATTATTAGATGATAGACTAATTACTATGTATGAAGCTGGTACAACAGAATATTTAGATGTTGTACTAAGCTCAAAAACAATAACAGAATTCTTATCTAATTATTACTTATTATCGATTTTGGCAGATTCTAATGTAGATTTTCTAGATACAATAGAAAAACAAAAGAAAATAATAGAAGATCAAAAGAAAAAGCTAGAAGAGCAGAAACATCAAGTTAATACATCAAAAGAAGAAAAAGAAAAAGCAGCAATAATATTGGAAAATACAAGGGTTATGAAAAATACATATACCTCTCAACTAACAGACCAAGAAAAGCAAATACAGTCAGAAATAGATGCATATCAAACACAATTAAATCAACTAGAAGCAGAAATCCAAGCAATAACAGCTAATAGCTTAATAATTAATCCAAATTATATAGGCGGAGAGATGTTGTGGCCGGTACCTGGATATACAAAGTTAAGTTCTACATTTAAAATGAGAGTTCATCCGATAACTGGGGTATACAAATTGCATACAGGAATTGATATACCAGCACCTATAGGAACTAATTTTCTTGCAGCAAACGAAGGTATTGTAGTAAAAGCAAGTTATAATTCTGCTTATGGAAATATGGTTATGGTAGACCATGGAGGCGGAGTTTCAACATTATATGCGCATGGCGATGAAATAATGGTAACACTAGGGCAAACAGTAAAAAAAGGTGATGTTGTTTTAAAAACAGGAAATACGGGGAATTCAACAGGTCCTCATGCACATTTTGAAGTTAGAATAAATGGAACACCTGTAGATCCATTACCATATGTAACACATAAAGATGGAGTAAATTAATTTACCAAAAAACGGAGGATAAAATGAAAAAAATATACATAAAACTTATAACGATATTAACAGTTATAGTAGTATTATTAAATTTATTATCAACATCATATGCAGCTTCAAGTTTTAGTAGTCAAAAGAATGAATTAAATAAAAAAATACAAGAAACAAAAGAAAATTTAAATGATGTAAATAGTCAAAAAAAGGAATCACAAGAAAAAGTTAATGATTTATCTGGACAAATAAATTCTTATGAATCTCAAATAAGTTCTTTAGAAGGTGAGATAGCTTCAAAAACAAAAGAAGCTAATGAAATGCAAAAAAAACTAGATGAACTAGAAATAGAAAGAGAGAAAAATCAAAATTTACTTGATGAAAGATTAATAACATTATATGAGGCAGGAGAAGTTTCTTATTTGGATATGTTACTATCATCTTCAGATTTAACAGAATTTATATCTAGCTATTATATGATAGAAACATTAACAGCAGCAGACAAAGAACTAATTCAAAAATTGGAAAACGACAAAAAACAAATAGCTGAAATGCAAGAAAAAATAAATGCAAGTTTAAATGAAATAGAAACAAATAAAACTAAATTAGAATCTGTTAAAAAAGAATTAAATAAAGCAAAGAATAAAGAAGAAACAAAAGTAGAGGAATTAACAGAACAATCACATGATTTAGAAAGTGATGTAAAAGCATACGAAAAAAAGATGAAAGAACTTGATGCTAAAGAAAAAGAACAAGAAAGAGCTTTGCAAAAGAAATACGAAGAAGCAAAGAAGAAAGCTGAAGAACAAAATAACTCTGCTGGTTCAAACTCTGGTTCTAATTCAGGTGGAGGAGTGAGTTCTAAAGGATTCATAAGACCAGTAAAAAGTGGAAAGATTACAGCCCAAATGTATTATTCTAGTGGAAAATACCATGGTGCAGTAGATTTTGGTGTATCTGTAGGAACACCTGTGTATGCAGCAGCAGATGGTATTGTAGTAACATCTACTTGGGGTGGTTCAGATAGTTATGGATATTATGTAAAAATTAAACATTATAATGGATATTATACATTATATGCACATGCTTCATCTTTAGTTGCAAAAGTAGGACAAGAAGTAAAACAAGGTGATTTAATAATGTATTCAGGAAATACAGGAAATTCAACAGGTCCACATTTACATTACGAAGTAAGAAAATCACCAGGAGGATATAATGATAGAGTAAATCCTATGAACTTTTTACCATAATAAGTAATAAAGACCACTACTAAAGAATAAAAACTTAAGTAGTGGTTATATTAAATTTAAAATAAGGAGGAAAATATAATTATGAAAAAATCTACAATAGCAATTATAGTAGTTGCTGTAATATTAATAGCAATAATAGCAGGAGTAGCTTCTAGTTATAATGGAGTAGTTGGATTAGCAGAAGAGGTAGACAATAAATTTGCAACAATAGATACAATGCTACAAAGAAGGGCAGATCTAATTCCAAATTTAGTAAATACAGTAAAGGGATATACTAATCAAGAACAATCTGTAATAGACTCAGTTACAGAGGCAAGAGCGAAACTTGCAGGAGCAAATACTGTAGAAGAGAAAGCAAATGCAGATCAACAATTAACAGGAGCTTTAAATAGATTATTGTTAGTAGTAGAAAATTATCCTGATTTAAAATCATCACAAAATTTTATAAATTTATCAGATGAATTAGCTGGAACAGAAAATCGTATAGCTACAGCAAGAAAAGATTATAATGATGTTGTGAAAAAATACAACACCAAAATAAAGAAATTTCCAACAAATTTAATAGCTGGAATGTTTGGATTTGAAAAGAAAGAATACTTCCAAGCATCTGAAGGAAGCGAGGAGGTACCAACTGTTGACTTCAATACAGTACAATAAAAAAATTAAATATGTATTAATATTTCTTATAACAATTATTATATTACTTGGAAATAATTCATATGCTATAGTTTCTAAAACAAGAGATTTTTTTGTAAATGACTCAGCAAATTTACTATCAAATGAAACCGAAGACTATATTATAAATATGAATAAAGCATTAGAAAGTAAAACAGGAGCACAAATAGTTGTAGTTACTGCTAAAAACTTAGAAGGAATGTCTTTAGAGGAATATGCTACAAAATTATTTAGGGAATATGGTATTGGTGATAAAGAAAAAAACAATGGAGTATTAATATTATGTGCTTATGAAGAGAGAATGCTTAGGGTAGAAGTTGGTTATGGTTTAGAAGGGGCTTTACCAGATGGAAAAACTGGGCGAATTCAAGATGAATATATAATTCCATATTTAAAAGAAAACGATTTTGACACAGGTATAAAGAATGGTTTTAATGCGATATTACAAGAAGTAATGACAGAGTATGGAATAACAATAGATGGTGTAGCAGAAGCTACAGCGCTAGAAACAAACGATGATAGCCATATACTTCCAGAACTTATAATGGTAGCTATTTTTATAATGTTAATAATTTTTTCTGGTAGACACGGAATCTTCTTTTTAGGGGGATTTGGCGGTAGAGGTCATTATGGCGGACGGAGGATCTTTTGGAGGAGGTTCATTCGGTGGTGGTGGATCCTCTGGAGGAGGAGGCTCATCTAGAAGTTTTTAATTAAATATATAAAACAAAAACCGTATTCAATTAAAAAAATACGGTTTTTTGATTTATAAAAAGATAAAACCCGGATTATGGGACGATCCTTAAAATTCCGATTTTATATTAAAACTAGAGTTTAATTGTTATATAAATTTTTTTCATATAAATCTTCTATACGTACATTTTTTTCTTCAAAATTATCAATAAAACCAACTTTGGCTATGTTGTTATTTATTTCTTGAACCCAAACAGGTCGTTCATTATAAAAAATATCGACTTTTTGTTTGTTTTGTAAAATTTGGTATATTTTTGAAGCTTTCATACAATCATCTCCTTAAAAACTTGTACTATTAATATATCCAAAAAATAGAAAAATATTCCAAAAAAATAATAAACTCTATGACGTGTGCCATAGAGTTCATTATTACCAGTACCATTTCCAGATTAAAGCGAAAACTACAATCTTTAATATTAAGATAATAATCCGTTCACCATCTGTAGAATCCTCTGGCTTCAAAAGCTTATTAATTACCCAATTTGCAAAGAATAATAATAAACCACATAAGCCAAGATAGAATGACCAGTCACCAAGCTTTAAACAAACGCTCAGAATAATTAAAACAATGAAAAACCACATAGTCTATGTGCTCCTTTCTTTTATATCAACGAGTTAATTAAAATAATTATAGCATAAATAAGGCAAAAAATCAAAAATACAAAAGTGATAAGAACTAATTTAGCGTATTTGCATTTAGGATTGTTATAAAAGATAATGTGGTAAAGGTATGTTAGGGCCATAAAAAAATAGTACCAAGCAAATTATGAAAAATACTTGGTACTCTAAATAAATTGGTGACCCGTACGGGAATCGAACCCATGATTCAGCCTTGAGAGGGCTGCGTCTTAACCGCTTGACCAACGGGCCATATTAACTAACATAAATACTTATATCATAAAAATAAATAATAGTCAATAGGAACAAAATTTCGCAAATATGTATTGACAAAATAAAAAAATAATATATAATAGTAAGCGAACAAAAGTTTTAAAAGAGGTAAAAAATGTTAAACGAAAAAGATAGAATAGATGTTGTTTTAGTTAATAAAAAATACTTTCAAACTAGGCAAAAAGCTAAATACGAAATAGAAAAAGGAAATGTATATGTAGATGGCAAACAAATTACTAAAACAAGTAAAATTATAAACTACGAATCTAATATAGAAATAAAAGGAGAAATTTTAAAATATGTAAGTAGAGGAGGGTTAAAGCTTGAAAAGGCTATAAATAAATTTTCTATTGTTTTAAAAGATAGAATATGTGCAGATATAGGAGCATCAACAGGAGGCTTTACAGATTGTATGCTACAAAACGGGGCTAAAAAAGTTTATTCAATAGATGTGGGCCATTCTCAATTAGCAGATACACTTTTAAATAATAAAAAAGTAGTAAATTTAGAAGGAACAAATATTAAAGAACTAGAAAGTAACAGTATAGAAAAGCTAGATTTTATTAGTTCAGATGTTTCATTTATATCAGAACTGCAAGTACTTCCAAAAATATACGAAATGTTGAAAATAAAAGGAAAAGCAGTAATTTTAATAAAACCTCAATTTGAATCAGGAAAGGGACATTTAAATAAAAATGGTGTTGTAAAAGATATAAAAGTACATCAAAAAGTTATTCAAAATATAGTAATATTTGCAAATAAATTAGGATTTAAAATTATAAACTTAACATATTCACCAATAAAGGGACCAGCAGGTAATATCGAATACTTATTATATATAGAAAAAAATGAAAATAATTTATTAGACTTATATGAAATTAAGAAAAATGCAATACAAATTACTTCAGAAGCATATAAAGAGTTAAAATAGGAGGCATATGTATGATATCTACATTACATATAAAAAATATAGGAATAATAGATGAAATATTAATAGACTTTTCTAAAGGTCTTAATATATTAACAGGAGAAACAGGAGCAGGAAAAACTTTAATAATAGATGCATTAGGAATAGTATCTGGAGGAAGATTCTCAAAAGAAATGATAAGAAAAGGAGAAAATCATTCTTTTGTAGAAGTTAGCATATATTTGCCAGATAATCCTAAATCTATAGATAATAATATAATAATTTCTAGAGAGATATTTGATAATGGCAGGAACACTTGTAAAATAAATGGCAGATTAGTAACAGTAAACGAGCTAAAAGAATTTATGAAAAATATAATAAATATTCATGGTCAAAATGATAATCAAAATTTATTAAATAAAGAAAATCATATTAAATATTTAGACAAATTTTTAGGAAAAGAATTTTTAAATAAAAAATTAAATTATACAAGATTGTATAATGAATATGTTTCTATAAACAAAGAATTAAAAGAAAATTATGGGGACGAAAAAGAAAAGCAACGTAAATTAGACTTATTATATTATCAGTTAAACGAAATAAAAAATGCTAATTTAAAAATGAACGAAGATGAGGAATTAGAAGAACAAAAAAATCTAATAGTAAATGCAGAAAGAATATCTAAGTCCTTAAATGAAGCCGATTTACAAATAAATGAAAATGCTTTGAATGCATTAAGTATAGCAATTAAAAGATTAGAAAGAATAGAAGATATAAATGTAAAATATCAAAAAACATTAAGTTCTTTAAAAAGTAATTATTATGATTTACAAGAAATAGCTATAGATTTAAGTCATTATAATTCAGATTCATCTTTTGAAGAATCTGAAAGGGAAGAAATAGAAAATAGAATAGATGAAATAAATGATTTAAAAAGAAAATATGGAAATACTATTGGAGAAATACTAAATTATAAACAAGAAATAGAAGAGGAAATAAATAAAATAGAAAATGTAGAAGAAAAAAATAAAAAATTAAAAAGTGAGTTAGATAATATAGAAATAGAGTTAGAAAAATTAGGAAAAGAACTTCATAAAGATAGAGAAGAAAAAGGAATTGTGCTAGCAGAAAAGATAAATAAAGAACTTACAGACTTAGAAATGCCAAATGCAAAATTTCAAATAAGTATAAATAATGTTAATTTTAATAAAGATGGAATAGATGAAGTTGAATTTATGATAACAACAAATAAAGGAGAAGACTTTAAATCACTTATAAAAACAGCTTCAGGAGGAGAAATGTCCAGAATAATGCTAGCCATAAAAACAGTATTATCAGATATAGATGAAGTACCAATCTTAATCTTTGACGAAATAGATACAGGCATTAGTGGCAAAGCTGGTAGCGCTGTAGGTGAAAAATTAAAAACTATTTCTAAAAAACATCAAGTTATTATTGTTACTCATTTGGCAAGTATTGCCGCTAAAGGAAATGCAAATTACTATATTTATAAAGAAGTAGAAGAAAATAATACTAAAACAAGAATTAAAAATTTAAATGAACAAGAAGTGTTAGAAGAAATAGCAAGAATTGCAAGTGGAATTGTTTCAGAAATATCATTACAACATGCAAGGGAACTAAGAAAAGCAAGCTAAAAAACAAAAGCAAGATTTTCTATATGTTTTTATGTTAGAAAATCTTGCTACAAATATAATTATTTTATTTCGACAATAGTAACACCCATTTCACCTTCACCAAAAGTACCAAGTCTAAAAGATTTTACATGTGGATGCTTCCTTAAAAAAGTATGAATACCACTTCTTAATTTGCCAGTACCTTTACCATGAACTATTCGTGCAGTTTTTAATTTTGCTAAGCTACAGTCATCTAAATATTTATCTATAACAAAAATTGCTTCATCAACTGTTTGACCAATAACATTAATTTCAGAAGAAATATTTTTAGACTTTGTTGATGTAGAAAAAGATTTAGAAGGGATATTAGAAGAAGTTTTTTTATTTGTACTAATAGAAATATCAGAAATAGGTACGAAAGATTTCATATTTCCACATTGTACTTGCACTTCGTTATTTTTATTAGGTAATGTAAGCAAAACAGCATTAGTCATAAATTTTTTTACATATACGTCCATGCCAATTCTTAATGCTTTCACATCTAAATTACTAAAGGAAGTAGAAGAATTTCTGGTAGCAGATAATTCTTTAATAGAATTATTTAAACTATTTCTAAAATTATCTAAATCTTTTAAATTACCAGAATTATGCTCTATTTTTCGCATTTGTCGTATAATAGTAGTTGCTTCATCTTTAGCGGAATATAGTATTTCACGGGCTTCTAACTTAGCTTTATTAATAATCTCATTTTGCTTGTTTCGAACATTAGAAACATCTTTTTCAAGTGACTCTTGTAATTTACTAATTTGCACTAACTTTTTATCAATTTCACTTTTTTCATGTTCTATTTTCAATTTATTATCATAAATACTTTTTAATAAATCTTCAATGTAAATAGTGTCACTATCTAAAAAACTATTCGCTCTTTTTAAAATAGTTTCAGAAAGTCCTAACTTTTTACTTATTTCGAAAGCATTACTTTTCCCAGGAACACCTATTAATAATCTATAAGTAGGAGAAAGAGTTTCTAAATTAAATTCTTGGCTTGCATTTTCAAAACCCGAATGTGTTAAAACATAATTTTTTATTTCAGGATAGTGAGTAGTAGCAATAGTTAAAGTATTGTTGTTATGTAAGTGTTCTAAAATACTAATTGCCAAACTACTACCTTGCATAGGGTCTGTTCCAGAGCCTAGTTCATCTACTAAAACTAAACTATTTGAAGTAGAATTATTTAATATTTCAATAATATTTAACATATGTGAAGAAAATGTACTTAAAGATTCTTGAATACTTTGTTCATCACCAATGTCAGCAAAGATATTATCAAAAACAAATACACTACTATTTTCACTAGCAGGTATATTTAAACCAGACATAGCCATTAAAACTATTAATCCAGTTGTTTTTAGGGTTACAGTTTTTCCACCTGTGTTAGGACCAGTAATTACGAGGGTGTTAAAATTTATACCTAAGTTTATATTAATAGGTACAACAGTAGAACTATCTATTAATGGATGCTTTGCTTTTATTAAATTAATTTCTTTATTTTCATTTAATAAAGGCTTAGTAGCATTTAAAACTATAGAATAATTAGCTTTAGCAAAAATAAAGTCAAGCAATCCAATTAGCCTAAGATTATTTTCTAATTCGTCTAAAATTTCAAAAAGCATAGAAGTAAAATTAGTTAAAATTTTCTCAATTTCTATATTTTCTTCAACAGTTAGAGTACTAATCTTGCTATTTAAATCAAAAACAGATATAGGTTCGATAAATACAGTAGAGCCACTATTAGACATATCGTGAATGAAACCTTTTATATTATTTTTATATTCTTCTTTAACAGGAATTACATATCTATCATTTTTTATAGTTACAACAGGATCCTGAAGATATTTTGAGTATGAAGAAGAAGAGATATAATTATTTAATTTGTTCTTTATTTCTTGATCAATTTTTCTCTTTGCAGATCTAATATTATATAAAGTAGAAGAAGCTTTATCATCAATTGTAAATTTATCAATAATTGCAGAAAATATTTTATTTTCTATATTTTTATTAATATATAAATTATCAAAATATGAATATATAGTATTAAAATCATTTAAGTCTATAAGTTCATCAGAAAAGAAATAAGACTTCAATTCACTAGAAAGTTTTAAAATTTTTCCAATATTTAAAACATCCACAATAGACAATGTTTTATTACTTTTTAATGTTTTTAAAGAAACATTAATGTCTTCAGAAAATTCATAAATAGGAATAGAACCTTTTTTATATCTTAAAAGAACAGCTTCATTAGTTTCATTTAAAGCTTTTATAACTTTATTCTTTTCATGAAAAGGTACTAGAGAAAGACAATATTTTTTTCCAATAAAAGTTTTTGCGTATTGGGCTAAATTTTTGATAATTTTATCATACTCCAACTTTTCTAAATATTTGCTTAACATATAAACTCCTTTTTAAATTAAATTATACTTTTCAAAAATATTTTTAATCATATGTGTATCTAATCCAACTATGGAATTGTAATCTCCATCATATCCTTTTAAATATACTTTACCAATACCTTGCACAGCATAAGCTCCAGCTTTATCCATAGGTTCTTTTGTGTCTACATAAGAGCAGATGTCGTAATAAGACATGTTTTTAAAATAAACAGTAGATTTATTAACTCTTGTTTCGAAAACAACAGAATGTTCTGTCTTTATAATTATTGTAGTACCAGTATATATGTCATGTGAATTTCCTTGTAAAAGTTTTAGGATACGAATAGCGTCATCTCTGTCTTTAGGCTTTCCTAAAATAAGGTTGCCAAAAGAAACTAACGTATCAGAGCCAATTACAGTATACTCATTATTGTCTTTATATTTATTTAAAAAAATTGAATATGCTTTTTCATATGACAACTTTTCAGCTAGTTTTTGTGGATTAGATTCAATCTTTTTTAATCTATTTTCGTCAATATCGCTTGGAATAATATCAAAATTACTTATTATTGTTGATAATAACTGTTTTCTTCTAGGAGAAGAAGATGCTAAAATAAATTCCATAACAAAACCTCCTATAATCTTAGGTATTATAACATTTTTTGTTTTAAAAAATCAATATTGCGTTTAGAGTTTTGCTATGGTAAAATAAATAAAGTTAAATACGGAGGAATTTTATGAAAGATAGACAGCAAAATATACGAAATTTTAGCATAATTGCACATATAGATCATGGTAAGTCAACTTTAGCAGATAGAATGATAGAAATGACAGGAGTTCTTTCAAAAAGAGAAATGGAATCACAAGTTCTAGATAATATGGAAATAGAAAAAGAACGTGGAATAACAATAAAGTCACAGTCTGTAAGAATGATTTATAAAGCAAAAAATGGAGAAGAATATATATTTAATTTAATAGATACACCTGGACATGTAGATTTTAATTATGAAGTATCTAGAAGTTTAGCAGCTTGCGAAGGTGCAATATTAGTAGTAGATAGTAGCCAAGGAGTAGAAGCACAAACACTAGCTAATGTTTACTTAGCACTAGACAATAATTTGGAAATTTTACCTGTAATAAATAAGGTGGATTTACCAAATGCAAGACCAGATGAAGTAAAGAAAGAAATAGAAGATATTATAGGTATTCCAGCAGAGGATGCGCCTTGTATTTCTGCAAAAACTGGGCTAAATGTAGAAGAAGTTTTAGAAAGAATTATAACAGACATTCCAGCACCTTCAGGGGACAAAAATCAAAAATTGAAATGCCTAATTTTTGATTCTTTTTATGATAACTACAAAGGTGCAGTAAGTTATGTAAGAGTAAGAGAAGGAAAAATAAAATTGGGAGACGAAATATTACTTATGTCTTCTAATAAAACTTTTGTTGTAACAGAAGTAGGCTTTTTTGAACCTGGTAAATATTTCCCTTGTAATGAATTAGTAGCAGGAGATGTAGGATATATTGCGGCAAGTATAAAGAGTTTGTCAGATATAAGAGTAGGAGATACAATCACTTTAAAAGACGATAGAGCCGAAGAACCTTTACCAGGATATAAAAAGGTAAATCCGATGGTTTATTGTGGACTATATCCTGTAGATGGCAGTGATTATGAAAATTTAAAAGTAGCTTTAGAAAAATTACAGTTAAATGATGCAGCACTTCAGTACGAAGCAGAAACTTCTAATGCACTAGGCTTTGGATTTAGATGTGGTTTTTTAGGATTATTACATTTAGAAATAATAGAAGAAAGACTTGATAAAGAATTTGACTTGAGCTTAATAACAACATCCCCATCAGTTATTTATAAAGTTTATAAAACAGATGGGGAGATTGTAGAGTTATATAACCCAGCAGATTTACCAAAACAACAAGAAATTAGCTATATGGAAGAACCTTTTGTAGAGGCAGAAATATTAACTCCAAAGGAATTTGTAGGAAATATAATGGAAATTTGTCAAAATAGAAGAGGTATATATAAAGATATGAAATACCTTGATGAAAATAGAGTTACTATAATTTACGAATTACCATTAAATGAAATTATATATGACTTTTTTGACACATTAAAATCAAAAACAAAAGGATATGCTTCATTTGATTATGAACTAAAAGAATATAGAAGATCTGAATTAGTAAAACTAGATATATATGTAAATGGAGAAAGTGTGGATGCATTAAGTTTTATAGTACATAAAGATTCTGCATATGAAAGAGGCAGAAAAATGATAGAAAAATTAAAAACTGTTATTCCACGTCATTTATTTACAATTCCTTTACAAGCTGTAATAGGTGGAAAAATTATTGCGAGGGAAACTATTTCTGCTATGAGGAAAGATGTTCTTGCAAAATGCTATGGTGGAGATATAACTCGTAAGAAGAAACTTTTAGAAAAACAAAAAAGAGGAAAGAAAAAAATGCGTGAGATTGGTAATGTAGAAATTCCACAAGAAGCATTTTTATCTGTATTAAAATTAGATGAAGAAAAATAGGAATAAAAATGAATATAACTAAAAAAGAGTTTATAAAAGTAGATAATAAATTTGATGAATATAATAATAAAATTAATGAATCTTTTGAATATATAGAAGGAAACGAAAAGATAATGATATCTGCACCACATAGTGTAAGTCATTTTAGAAAAGGAAAGATAAAAGCAAAAGATAGTCATACAGGTACAATAGCAATACTGTTACAAAATGCTTTAAGCTGTAATTGTATATATAAAACAAAAAACTGTAATGATGATGCAAACTATGATATAGAAGAAAATGAATATAAAACTAAATTAGCCGAAATAATAAGAAAAAAACAAATAAAATTTTTAGTGGATATTCATGGTGCAAAAGAAGGTTATGATTTTGCTATAGATGTAGGAACAGATAATTATAGTAATTTAAACAATAAAAAAGAGTATGCGAATCAAATTATAGAATTAGGCAAAAAGTATAATCTAAATGTTACAATAGACAAAGTTTTTAGAGCAAGTACATTACATACAATTTCAAAAAGCATAAGTGAACAAACTAAAGTACCTTGTATGCAAATGGAGATTTCTAAAGAATATAGAAATTTAGAAAATTTTGATAATATAAAAATTATACTAAATTTTTTAGAAGAGTTTTTAAAGAAGATTTTAGTTAATTAATAGGAGGAAAAAATGAGCGAAAAAGAATATGCTGATCAAATAGAAGGAAGAAATAGTGTATTAGAATTATTAGAATCTGGAAAAGATATTAATAAAATTTTTATACAACAAGGAGAAAAACACGGTTCAATAAATAAAATTATTGCAAAAGCGAAAGAAAATAAAGTGATTATAGTGCAAACAGATAAATTAAAATTAGACCAAATGAGCCAAACAAAGAACCATCAAGGTGTTGTTGCTGTTGTTCCTCCATTTGAATATAGTTCTGTAGAGGAAATTTTAGAAGGAGCTAAACAAAAAAATGAAACACCATTTATTTTAATATTAGATGGAATAGAAGATCCACACAATTTAGGCTCAATAATTAGAACAGCAGAAACAGCTGGTGTTCATGGAATAATTATACCGAAAAGAAGAGCAGTAGCAGTAAATAGTACTGTTAATAAAGTATCTGCAGGTGCAGTGCAACATATGAAGATAGCTAGAGTAAATAATATAACCGAAACAATAAAATATCTAAAAGAAAATGATATATGGGTATGTGGAACAGATATGAATACAAATAGATATCATTATGAAGAAAACTTTACTATACCAATAGCACTTGTAATAGGGAGTGAAGGCAACGGTATGAGTAGATTGGTTAAAGAAAATTGCGATTTTCTAGTAAAAATACCAATGCATGGTAAAATAACTTCATTAAATGCTTCAGTATCAGCAGGCATAGTAATGTATGAAGTTGTAAAGCAAAGAATGATAAAATAAATATACTAAAGATGGGAGGAAAAAGATATGATGGGGAGAAAGAAAAGAATTTTAATTATAACACTTTCTATCATAACAGTTTTAATTTTAATAATAGGAGGAGTTTTAATTTACTTAAATTGTGCAACAGATACATTTAAGAGTACACAAGAACTATTTTATAAATATTTATATCAAAATGGGGATATAGCAGACGTATTTGACACAAATTTATTAGATAGATATTACCAAAAAATAGAAAATAATGCATACAATGGTGAAGGCGAATTAACAATAAAAACAGGAAATACGGATGGAACTGAAAGCGATACAAAGCAATTTGACGATTTTATTAATAAAACAAAAATAGAATATAATACTAAAAGTAACTTAACAGAGAATAAAGCTGAAACAGAAGCAAAAATAATATATGACAATAAAGAACAATTTAAAATGAATTTTGCTAGAAACGATAATAATTATGCTGTTAAATCAGATGAGGTAGTATATAAATACTTACTATTAAGAAATGAAGACTTAAGAGAAGTTTATACAAAATTAGGAATAGAAAATATAGATAAAATCCCAAATCAATTTGAGAAGATAGATTATAATATTTACAAAGATATGAAACCAGAAGATAAAGGAAGAATACTTTCTACATACCAAAATGTTTTAAATAAAGAAATTTTAAGCAATCATTATACAAAACAAAAAATACCAATGCAAATAAATGGACAAGAAATGAAAGGGAATGTATATACATTAACATTAACAGAAGAAGAACTTTCTTCTTTAAAAATAAAATTATTAGAAACATTAATGACAGATGAACTAACTTTAAAATATGTTGTTCAATTTTTACAATTAGATGGTTCATATACTATAAAGATTAAACAAGCAATACAAGAAGAAATAGATGATTTAAAACGTGAACAAATACAAGATAATGGTTTTATTAAAATTATGGTATATGAATGCAATATGAAACTTATAAATACAAGGATAGAAACGAAAGAATATAATTATACAATAGATAATAAGTATTCAGAAGGTAACCAAAAAGTAGAATTAATCAAGTCATCAAATGATGGAAATAATATAGTAACAAAAATAAATATAGAGAGAATTACCTCAGATGCTAAAAATTCTTTTAAAATTGAACAAGTATCTACAACAGGAGAAACTATAACAGATAAGAATACACTAATAATAGAAATAAAAGGAAATATAGAAAGAGATAATTTAGAAGTAAATGTAACATTAGAAAATCTTATAGGAAATAAGTCAAATATAATTAATTATAACAATAAAAAAGAATTTACTAATAATGTAGAAGTAGTAAATTTAACTAATGACAATTCAGTTATTTTAAATGATATGACATTAGAAGAAATAGATAGTTTATATAAATCAGTTGTAGAGAGAATTCAATATTTATACGCTGAAAAGTTAAAAGCGATAGGATTTGAACCAGACACTATAAATTACCAAGCTACTTTAAAATGGAGTAGAATCGTAGATGCGTTTGATGAAGACGAATTTAAATCACAAGTTCAAAGAGCATTAAACTTAGCAAAAGATGATTTACAAAATAAAGAAAATTATAAAGCTTTAATAGAAGAGGCTGCAGGCGATGAAAATAAAGTTAAACAAATTAAAGGCTTAGTAACAGTAGAAAGGCTAAAAGAAACAGGATTAGATGCAACATTAAATGAAACAGACAATTCTATTTCTATAAAAACAAATAGTGAAACAGCACATAAATATGAAATAGATTATGAAAACTTTAAAATATCAAAAATACAGTAATTTAAGTATTGACAAAAATAAAAAATGCGAGTATACTTATACAGTAACTGAATTTATGCGAAAAATAAAATAGATATATAAATATCTTAAGTAAAAGGAGGGATAAGAATGGCACAACCAAAAAGAAGATGGTCAAAACAAAGAACACATAAAAGAAGATCAACATGGAAATTAGAAACTCCAAAATTTGCAACATGTGCACATTGCCATGAACCTGTAATGCCACACAGAGTTTGCCCAACATGTGGATATTATGATGGAGAAGAAGTTGTAGTTAAGGAAACAAATACAGAAAATAATTAAGATATAAAAACTAAAATATTAATTAATTAATATTTTAGTTTTTTTATTTTTAGAAAATAAAACGGGGATTTTAAGGAACGTCCCTAAATCCCGGTTTTATTAAGTGGAATACAAATATAAGATAAATGTAAATTTAAAATACAAAAAATGTAAAAGAACCACTATTGACTTGATTTATCAAATAGTATAAAATGGAAAAAGAGAGGTGAATTTAATGGCAAAACCAATAGTTGCAATAATAGGAAAACCAAATGTTGGTAAGTCAACATTTTTTAATTATATAGTTGGAAAAAGAATATCTATTGTAGAAGATACACCAGGAGTAACAAGAGATAGAGTTTATGGTGAAGCAAATTGGAGAGGAAGAGAATTTACATTAATAGATACAGGTGGAATAGAGCCGGAATCAAATGATGAAATTTTAGTACAAATGCGAAATCAAGCTAACATTGCTATAGATATAGCAGATGTTATTATATTTATGACAGATATAAGACAAGGTGTTACAGCAGCAGATGAAGATATTGCAATAATGCTTAAAAAGTCTAAAAAACCAGTTGTTTTAGTATGCAATAAGTCCGATTCATTTGGAAAAGTAGAAGATGAAATATATGAATTTTACAATTTAAGCTTAGGAGATCCATATGCTATTTCTGCAACTAATGCAAAAGGTTTAGGAGATGTATTAGATGCAGTTTATGAAGAATTGCCAGAAGAAGATGAAGAAGAGGAAATTGGAACAGAAATAAAAGTTGCAGTAATAGGAAAACCAAATGTTGGTAAGTCATCATTAATAAACAAAATCTTAGGAGAAAACAGGGTAATCGTAAGTAATATAGCTGGAACAACTAGAGATGCAGTAGATTCTTATTATGAAAATGAATATGGAAAATATGTATTAATAGACACAGCGGGAATTAGAAGAAAATCTAAAGTTAACGAAAATATAGAAAGATATAGCGTAATGCGTTCAAAACTTGCTATAGAAAGAGCAGATGTATGTTTACTATTAATAGACGCAACAGAAGGTGTTACTGATCAAGATGCAAAAATAGCAGGAGAAGCACACGAAGCTGGAAAAGGTGTAATAATTGTAGTAAATAAGTGGGATGCTTTGGAAAAAGAAAATGGAACTTTGGAAAGATATAAAAAAGAAGTGTATGAAAAATTATCATATTTATCTTATGCACCAATATTATTTATATCTGCTAAAACAGGACAAAGAATAAATAAATTATTTGAAATGATAAATATTGTAGCAAATCAAAATGCAATAAGAATACCAACAGCAACGTTAAACCAAATAATAACCGAGGCAGTTGCAGTAAGACAACCACCAACAGATAGGGGACGTAGGCTAAAAATACTATATGCAACTCAAGCATCTACTAAGCCGCCAACATTTGTAATATTTGTAAATGTAAAAAACTTATTTCATTTTTCATACCAAAGGTATTTAATGAATCAAATAAGAAATGAATTTGGTCTTATAGGTACACCTATAAGAATTATTGTAAGAGAAAAAGGAAACACAATAGAAACAAAATAGGAGGAATATACATGGAATATATAATAATAGCGATGATAGCTTATTTAATAGGAAGTATTAATTTTTCAATTTTAATAAGCAAGAAGAAAGCAGGATACGATATTAGGAAAAAGGGAAGCGGAAATGCTGGAACTACTAATATGCTAAGAAATTTAGGAAAAAAATATGCAGCAATAACATTAGTTTGTGATATTTTAAAAGGTGTTGTTGCAATAGCAATAGCAATAGTAGTAGGAAATATTTTAAAAGATACTAATAAAGCGTTATTAGTACAAATAGCTGCAATTGCTGTTGTTATAGGACATACATTTCCAGTATTTTTTGGATTTAAAGGTGGAAAAGGTGTAGCTACATCACTTGGAATTTTGTTAATGACAAATTGGCAATTAGGATTAATATGTTTAGTATTTGCACTAGTATTAATGGCTTTAACAAGAATGGTTTCTTTAGGCTCAATTGCAGCTGCAATATTATTTCCAGTTTTAACATTATTTGTAGGAGAAGGACATTATATAGTAGAAAGTACAGGAATAGGGAATGGCTATTTTGTATATAGTGTAGTATTAGCAATAATAGTATTATTTAATCATAGAGAAAATATTAAAAGAATCTTAAACGGTTCAGAAAACAAACTAAGTTTTAAAAAATAGGAGTGAAACTAATGAAAAAAGTTACAATAATAGGAAGTGGAAGTTGGGGGATAGCATTAGCAATTCATCTAGCTAAAATGGGACATAAAGTTAAAGTTTGGTCATTTGCTAAAGAAGAAGCAGACCTTATAAATAATGAAAGAAAATGCAAATTTTTACCAAATGTAAATTTACCAGAAGGAATAGAATGTGTTTTAGATTACAAAGAGGCAATAGAAGGATCAGAAATAATATTACATGTTACACCATCTAAATTTACACGTAGTACGGTAAAAGAATATAAACAATATGTAACAAACCAACCAATAATTATCTGTTCTAAAGGTTTTGAAAAAGAAACATTATTACCTTTAGATGAAGTAATAAGACAGGAAATGCCAAATGCAAAAATAGGAGTTTTGTCTGGACCAAGTCATGCAGAAGAAGTTTCTATAGGCATTCCAACAGTAATGGTTATTGCATCAGAAGATGATGAAATTTTATATGATATTCAAAATGAATTTATGACTCCAGAATTTAGAATATATACATCACATGATATTAGAGGTGTAGAAATAGGAGGAGCATTTAAAAATATTATAGCTTTTTGTGCAGGAGTGGCAGCAGGAATTAATTTAGGAGATAACTCTTTTGCAGCACTTATAACTAGAGGACTAGGAGAAATTGCTAGATTAGGAATAGCTTTAGGAGCAGAAAAAGACACATTATATGGATTAAGTGGATTAGGAGATTTAATAGTAACTTGCTTAAGTGAGCATAGTAGAAATAGAAGAGCTGGAAAATTAATAGGAGAGGGGAAAACAATAGAAGAAGCTAGAAAAGAAGTAGGAATGGTAATAGAAAGTATAGACAATATAGAAGCAGCATACGAACTTTCTAAAATTCATAATATAGAAATGCCAATTGTAGATGGAGTATATAATATTTTATACAATAATTTAGATCCAAGAGAAGCTGTAACAATGCTTATGACTCGTGATAAAAAATTTGAATAATAGGAGCAAAATATGAAATTAGTAATACAAAAAGTAAAAAAAGCAAAAGTAGAAGTTAAAAATAATGTTGTAGGACAAATAGATAAGGGTTATATGGTATTACTAGGAGTAAAAAAAGGAGATACAGAAAAAGAAGCAGATTATTTAGCAAAAAAATTATGTAATTTAAGAATTTTTGAAGATGATAATGGAAAAATGAATTTGTCAATAAAAGATGTAAATGGGGAATTACTTATAATTTCTCAATTTACACTATATGGGAATACTAAAGAGGGAAACAGACCAAGTTTTATAGAAGTAGAAGAGCCGGAAAAAGCAAATGAATTATACAAATATTTTTTAATAAAATGTAAAGAAAATGGCATAGAAAAAGTAGAACAAGGAATATTTGGAGAACATATGGAAGTTTCACTAATAAATGATGGACCAAATACTATAATAATGGAAAAATAATTAATAAGGAAAACGCTCGAACATATATCTTATTATTAAATCAGCGTTATAATCTGTAATATTAATTAAAATTCCAGGATCAAGTGAAATCCACATACCAATATTATATTTATAATTATTATCAATAAAGCTACCGATAATATCAACAATCTCTATAGGATTGTTGTATTTTTTTGTCCATGATAAATTATCCTCTAAAGTTATTGGAACTTCGAGAAATGTTTCTAAAAAATTTTTTATTTCACCAGATTTAGTACTATATAAATTTACACTTGCCAACATAACAACTCCTTAAAAATAGTATTTGTACAAAAAAAATATTTATACATTGTATATAAAGTGAATTTAAGGAAATAATATGAAAAAAAGTATATTGGAGGAAATATGGCAAAAAAGATAATTAAAAATTTAATTCTAATATTATTTATAACAATTATGATCTTTAGTTTGACAGGATGTTCCAAACAAAAAACAGATGAAGAACAACTAAGAGAAAAAAATATTTCAGAAATACAATATATAGATAACTATATATTACTAATGTTAAATAATATTAATAATATAGATTTAAAACAATATAATACCAAGATAGAAAACACAGAGAATTTAAATGAAGTGTTAAAAGAAGAAGAAAATTCTAAAAGTAATAATGTACAATATAGTATGATGCAAACTACAATTTTAAATTCGGATAAAACTACAAATTGGCAAAATTTAAAAATTCAAATAGAAAATTTAAATAAAATTTGGCCATCAATAATAGTAGATTTATACAAAGCCAATATTGAGAATAACAAATTAACTGAATTTAGTGATTTACTCAACATATGTATTAAGAATATAAAGGATGAAAATAGAGTAGAAACATTAAAGAATTTATCAAGATTATATGAATATGTACCAATATATTTAGAAAAAATTGTAGAGGATAATCAAAAATTCGAAATTGCGAAAACAAAAGTAGATGTAATAAAAGCATATGTTAATATAAATTTAGAAAATTGGGAGGAACTAACAAAAAACTTAGAAAATGCTATAAAAAATTTTGAACCAATAGTTAATAATGTTAGTGAAGTAGAAAAAGAATATAATGTAAAAAAAGCCTATGTTTTATTGCAAGAATTTAAAAATTCTATAAATACGAAAGATAAAGAAATATTGTTTAGTAAATATAAGAATTTAATGGAAGAACTTATTATCTTGTAAAATATAAAAATATATGATAAAATATTTAAGCTAAAAAAATAGAAAAGGATGTTGAACATGCATATAGGATATAATGAAGCAGAAAAATTTTTTGGGTTATTATATGATAAACCAAAGGGAATATTTTATGAATCAGATTTTGCTATTAATAGGAATAGTGGAGATTATACAAATGATGGATTAATTTATTATACAATAGAAATGGATGATATAAAAAATACACAAGTGTTTAGGAGAATGAGTAAAATTTTTCAATTGGGCACAAAATATTTAGAGAATAGTAATCTTATGCATTCTAGAGCAAAGCACAGCAAAGGAACATATGCAAGAACAATGGAATTATGTATGCATATTTTAGAAGACAACAATATAAGAGGAATAGTTAAAAAATATGGTTATGAAAAATATATTGTGGCAGAATTAATGAGAGGTTTTATGCATGATATTGGTCATGGACCATTTTCTCATACAATGGAAACAATTTGTAATCTACCAAAGGGATTTCATGAAGATATTGGTAAGAGAATGATTAATGAAAATGAAGAATTAAAAGCAAAACTAAATGCAGTATGGCCAAATTTACCAGAAATAATGGAAGAAGTAGAACAAAGAAATTTTTTAGGATTAAACAGTTTGTTTGAAGGGCAAATAGATGTAGATAGAGGAGATTTTTTACCAAGAGATAGTATGGCATTGCGCTTGGATGATAGCAATTCAGATGAAATAACAGAATTATTGCAAAAGGTAGAAATAAAGAAAGTTATTATTGAAGGAAAAGGAAAATTAGTTCCAGTGTATCCTTATGAATGCTTAGAAAAAATAGAAAAATTTTTGGAAGCGAGATTTAATAATTATCAAAAATATTATGAAGCTCCAAAAGCAAAAGTATACGATCATGTTTATAAAGAATTTTCGGAAGAACTATTAAGATCTGAAGAAGAACATAGCTTAAAAACTTTTTTAAGAAATAATTATGAAAAAATGCCCGAGGAAATTGATCTGGATGAATATATTAGCTACAATGACATAGAATTTCTAAAAGGAATAATCGAGGTATATGATAATACAGAAGACGAAGAATTAAAGAGTCTAGCGAGAATATGTATTCCTGATGAAGAAAGCTACTATCCATTATATTATGGCTTAATGGTAACAAATGAAGATGTAAATGAATTTGGGAATTTAGGACGACTTTCTCCAGAAAATGACAGATTTTTTAGAAGAATAGGTGAAATTCCACCAGGATCTACCCAAGAACTAATTCAAGAAAGATACATAACACAGAAATGTAGAAATGAGAAAGATTTAAAATATAAATTAAAAGAAATAAAAAAAGAATTAGGAGAAGAGGGAAAATTTACTCCAGAAAATTATGGTATTTCATATTATGTTTCTAAGAATAGTTTGTACAAAGATAAGAAAGGAGAAGAAATATTTATAGAAGATGAAGATGGAAAAATTTATACTTTTGACAAACATCCAAAAAGAAGAGTACCACTTAAGACTTTTACAAATGTAGTAGTTATAGTAGACAAAGAAAAACTAAAAGAAAAAACAAAAAATAAAGAAGCTGTTAAAGCGGTTGGAGATATTCTTAGAGATAGAAAGAAAGAGGCAAGATAGCTTGACTTTTTGTATAAAAATGTTAAAATAATTAAGAGTAAATTAGACAGTCGCGTATAGCAAGGTCGAAAGACAGCGTACGAGGAAAGTCCGGGCTCCATAGAGCAATGATGCTGGATAACGTCCAGTGAGGGTAACCTTAAGGAAAGTGCAACAGAAAATAACCGCCCTATATGGGTAAGGGTGAAAAGGTGAGGTAAGAGCTTACCGCAAATATGGTGACATATTTGGTCAATGTAAACCCCATCTGGAGCAACACCGAGATTGAGGGTTAAGACTGCTCGTCGTCCTCTTATTGGTGGCTTAAGCCATATGGTAACATATGGAATAGATAAATGACTGTCCTAGACAGAACCCGGCTTACAGATTTACTTAATAAATAAAAAATAAGACTTTCAGATGTATTCTGAAAGTTTTTTGCATTTTATAAAATTCGGTACAATAAAATTATGACATACCTTAGATTTTTTTGATTTATATTTGGTAGAAAATTTTAGATACGTTTTTTATAAAAAAGAAAGATTGACATAAAGTGCGGAACGATATATAATTATTAAAATTTTGTAGTATCTAATAAAAATAATTTTAATTAGGAGGAAAAATATGAAAATTTTAAATCAAAATCCAAGTGAGATGCAACGGAATTTAATTAAAGAGCTAGAAACAACAGAAAGAATTCTTACCAATATAGCAACAAGTATTTCCGGAAGAGAAATGAGAGCTGAAATATGTGTTTTGCCAGATGTGAACAATACTGAAACTATTCCAAATCAAATGTTTTTTAATGGAACATTAGCTTATTGGGATACAGACGTACCATTTATTCCAATTGAAAAAACAATGAATGTTAGTGGAATTAGTATATATAGATTAAATAATTTTATACATCCATTGCAATTTATGGAAAGGGTAGGAAAAGCTTTAAGAAATAAGAGATACAATTGGAACTATTCTGCGAGAAACCAATTAATAGCTCTTATGAGTGCAAATGGTAAAGAATGCTTACAAAATGGGCAATATTTAATATTGAATATGCCAATAAACGAATACCAACAAAGAAATATGCCAGATGGTGTTATAACACAGGGAAATTGGTTTTATGATAAAATAAAAACCAAAACAGATCTTATTACTGGCAAAAAGTTAGATTACCTTGAAGGAAAAGACGCAGAAAAATTTTATGCTATCACTAAAAGATTAGAAAAATATTATGTCGATAGAAATGATTATTTTGCTAATTTAGTGCTAAAGGAATCTTATGATAAAAGGGTTTTGATAGCGACAAATTATGGAATGCCAACTTTAAACTCAGTAGCAGTAGGATGTTATTGGCATTGTAAAATGTACCCATTAATAATGAAACCAAAAAATAGGGTATATTTAATGTACCCAGATTGGAACAATGCTTTTAAATTGGAGGGAGAAAAGATTTGTGTTTCTCCATGTTCAATTATGGCAGATGTAGACGAGTGCTACGAAGAAAAAATACTGTCGGTAGATTTGGAAAAGTGCGCAGGGGATATAGTAGACAAGCTTAATCCAATAGCCATATTTACCAATAAAGGGATGAAGATTTATTAACAAAAAAAGTGGTCGTGTACCACTTTTTTTGTTAATAAATTTCTACTAGTAGGAGAAATTTATGTATAATTTTTGAGAAATATAATTAATTAAAATTTATAAATTTCATATCATTTGGAATAGGTGCTTCTAAAGTTAATATTTGTTTAGAAATTGGGTGAAGAAGGGTAATTTTATAACTGTGTAAAGCTTGCCTATTAATTAAAGGAGATGGGGTTCCATATAGGGTATCTCCTAATATTGGATGATTAATATGACTAAAATGTACTCTTATTTGATGTGTTCTACCAGTTTCTAGAAAAACATGAACCAAAGAAAGATTATTTTGTTCTTTTAAAATATTATAATGTGTTATTGCAATATCGCCATTGGGATTTACGGTTCTTTCTATAATACTACCTTCTTTTCTAGAGATTGGAAAGCATAAGGTATCAGATTTTTTTTGAAGATAACCTGTAACAATAGCTAAATATTCTTTTTTTAATTCTTTTGTCTTCATTTGTTTAATTAAACATTCTTGAATATATTCATTCTTAGCAAAAATTACAATTCCAGAAGTGTCTTTATCAAGCCTATTTACAATTCGTATTTTTCTTTTCAAATTTAGTGTATCAAAATAGTATTTAACAGCATTAGATAGTGTTTCCTCATAATGCAACATAGATGGATGAACAGGCATATTAGCTGGTTTATTAATTGCTAGTAAGTATTCATCTTCATATATAATATCTAAAGGAATATTTGTAGCAACAATATTAGAGTTGTCTTCTACAAAGTCAATTAAAACAGAAACTACATCATTTGCGCAAACTAATTTTTTTGTATATGTAATCTCTTCATTAAAAAAGATGTTATTAGATTGTTTTAATTTAGTTATTAATCTTGCAGACAATAAAAATTCATTTTTTAGTACATCTAGAACATTAATATAAGAATCGTTTTGTTTTACTGTATAAGATAATTTCATAATATCACCAGCCATATTATAAATAATTAATTTAATAAAAGCAATATGTGGAAGGAATGATATGTTATAATAAAAATAGCATTTACAAATTTACATAAATATGGTAATATTAAAATGTAACTAAAAGTACAGCAAATACTAGGAGGTAATAGTATGGAAACAATGAAATTTGAAGTACCAAGTGAACGGATGGGAAAGGAATTAGTACTAACGCAACAAATGGAGGCTAAATACTTAAAAGATTTTGTCGAAACTAAAATTCTAGGAGAGATAAAAGATCTTGAAAGTGCAAAAGCATTCAGCAAAATCTTGGAAGAATACAAGAAAGAATCATACCAAGAAGAAAGTATTGTATTCAGAATTTTGTGCTTAAAAGCAAGAAAAAAGGTTGTGGAGCTAGAAGGCAGAGGAACAATCGATTTAGACCTGGAGCTGGAAAGACTCGAAAAGTTTTATTCTGAAAACAGAGGAAACAAAATCCGAGATATTATAGCCAGAATAACGGCATAATACCTTCTAAAAAGTGGGACCGTATAATACGGTCCCACTTTGCTATTAAATAATAATAGAATAGAGAGTTATAAATAAACATATAATAATTGTTAAAGATAATATATATCATAATAATTATCTAATAATGGCAGAAACATTAACTAAATTACTTGATTTTTTATTTGAAATATAGTAAAATATTTAAAGTCTTTATACTTAGCTATAGGATATAACACACCTAACTTTAGCTCAGTTTAAAGAATAAGAATTATGGGAGGTGTAAACATGACAAAAGAAAGAAAACAAGAAGTTATTAATACTTATAAAAGAGATGAAAAAGATACTGGTTCACCAGAAGTTCAAATCGCTCTTTTAACAGAAAGAATTAATGAGTTAACAGAACACTTAAAAGTTCACAAAAAAGATAACCATTCAAGAAGAGGTCTTTTAAAAATGGTTGGAAAAAGAAGAAACTTATTAAATTACTTAGCTAAAAAAGATGTTCAAAGATATAGGGACATAATAGCAAAATTAGGTTTAAGAAAATAGTATACAACTTTAGGGCGTTATCATACGCCCTAAAATAGTATAATAAATACTTATTTATTAATTTAGAAAGTAGCTTGTATTCTGAACTATGTATAATAATTTAGAATAGAGGTTACATCTAATAATAAATAAGTAAAATAATTATTAGAGGAGAGATGAAAATGTTTAAATCGTATTCAACAGAATTAGCAGGAAGAACACTTACACTAGAAACAGGAAAACTTGCAGGTTTAGCAAATGGTAGTGTTTTAGTAAAATATGGGGATACAGTAGTATTAGTAGATGTTACAGCATCTAAAGAGCCAAGAGATGGGATAGATTTTTTCCCATTATCAGTAGATTATGAAGAAAAACTATATGCAGTAGGAAAAATACCAGGAAGTTATACAAAAAGAGAAGGAAAGCCAAGTGATAAAGCTATACTTACATCAAGAGCAATAGATAGACCATTAAGACCATTATTTCCAAAAGATTTTAGAAATGATGTATGTGTTGTAGCAACAGTATTATCAGTAGAACAAGATAATCAACCGGAAATTTGTGCAATGATTGGGGCTTCTGCAGCATTATCAATATCAGATATTCCATTTGGTGGTCCAACAGCAGCTGTTGCAGTTGGATATGTTAACGATGAAATTATAATAAATCCAACAGAAGAACAAAGAAAAAATAGTAGGTTAACACTTACAGTTGCAGGAACAAAAGACAAAATAGCAATGATAGAAGCTGGAGCAGACGAAATACCAGACGATATTATGTTAGAAGCAATAAAAAAAGCACATAAAGAAATAAAAAAATTATGTACTTTTATAGGAAAAATGAAAAAAGAAATAGGAAAACCTAAATTTGAATATAAATCATTTGCTGTAAATGAAGAGATTTATGCCGAAGTAGAAAAAGAATACAAAACTAAAATGTATGAAGCAGTACAAGCTGTAGATAAAGAAGTAAGAGATGAAAACATAGATAAGTTAACAGAAGAGATTGTAGAATATTTTACAGATAAAGTTGGAGAAGAAAAAGCAGAAGAAATAATGCCAGATATTGCAACAAGTATACATGACTTAGAAAAGAAATGTGTAAGAGAAATGATATATACTGAACATAAAAGACCAGATGGTAGAAAAATAGACGAAATAAGACCATTATCATGTGAAGCAGGTTTACTTCCAAGAGTACATGGAAGTGGATTATTCACAAGAGGTCAAACACAAGTACTATCAATTGCAACATTAGGAATGGTATCAGAGGAACAAGCATTAGATGGTATAGACACAGAAGAAAGTAAAAGATATATGCACCAATACAACTTCCCAAGCTACAGTGTTGGAGAAGCAAGACCATCAAGAGGACCTGGAAGAAGAGAAATTGGACATGGAGCCTTAGCAGAGAAAGCATTAGTTCCAGTAATACCAAGTGAAGAAGAATTTCCATATGCAATAAGAGTAGTTTCAGAAGTTTTATCTTCAAATGGATCAACATCACAAGCAAGTATTTGTGCAAGTACATTAGCATTAATGGATGCAGGTGTTCCAATAAAAAGACCAGTTGCAGGAATTTCTACAGGACTTGTAACAGACCCAAATGGTTCAGATAATTATGTAATGCTAACAGATATTCAAGGAATAGAAGACTTTTTCGGAGATATGGACTTTAAAGTAGGTGGAACAGAAAAGGGAATAACAGCTATACAAGTGGATATAAAAATAGATGGATTATCATACAAAATAATAAAAGAAGCCTTCGAAAGAACAAGAAAAGCACGTGAATATATATTAAATGAAATAATGTTAAAACAACTATCTAAACCAAGAGAACATATATCAGAATATGCACCAAAAATTATGAATTTAAAAATAAAAGTAGAAAAAATTAAAGATGTAATTGGAACAGGTGGAAAAACAATAAACAAAATCATAGAAGAAACAGGTGTAAAAATAGACATTAAAGAGGACGGACAAGTATTTATTTATTCTTCAGATGAAAAACAAGCAATTAGGGCTAAAGAAATAATAGAAGAGATAGTAAGAGAAATAGAAGTTGGACAAGTGTATGAAGGAAATGTTACTAAAATTATGAATTTTGGAGCATTTGTAGATTTAGGTATGGGTAAAGAAGGATTGGTTCATATTTCAAAAATATCAAAAGAAAGAGTAAAAAATGTAGAAGATGTACTACATGAAGGAGATAAGGTTAAAGCAAAAGTAATAGAAATAGACGACCAAGGTAGAATAAACTTATCTATGAAAGATGTAGAAGAAAATAATTAAAAATAAAAAATATTAAGAATTTATTAAATTTTGTCAAAAGTTGCAAAAATAGTATAAAGATAGTATAATTGTAATTGTAGTGAATATTATAGAATAAATAATAAAAAGAGAGGGAAGAAATGGAATATTTATATATAGTTCAACAAGCATTAGTTTGGGTACTTACTATATTTTGGCTATACCAATTAATGATTAGTATATGTTCGCTTGTAAAATTAAAAGAAAAACCCTTATTAGTAGACAAAAAGCATAAATTTATGGCTATTATTCCAGCGCATAATGAAGAAGCGGTTGTAGGAAATTTAGTGGAGAGTTTAAAAAATCAAGATTATCCAAAAGATTTATACGATATATATGTAATAGCAGATAATTGTACCGATAACACTGCACAAGTAGCTAGAGAAAAAGGAGCTATAGTGTACGAAAGATTTGACAGCGAGAAAAAAACAAAAGGTTATGCTTTACAATGGTTTTTACAACAAAAAATACAGGAAAATGCTCCATACGATGCATTCTTTGTATTTGATGCAGATAACATTGTAGATAAAGGTTTTATAAAAGCAATGAACAAAAAACTATGTCAAGGAGAAGATGTAGTTCAAGGTTATAGAGATATAAAAAATCCAACAGATAGTTGGGTAACAGCGGGTTATGCAATATTCTATTGGACAATGCACCGTTTCTACCATTTAGCAAGATACAATTTAGGACTATCACCATTATTAAATGGAACAGGTTTTATGGTAAAATTTGATGTAATAAAACCAAATGGATGGGATACACAAACTTTAACAGAGGATATAGAATTTTCACTTAAAAGAATCATAAAAGGAAGAAAATTAGGTTGGGCAACAGATGCAATAGTATATGACGAACAACCAGTAGGATTTAGACAATCATGGTCACAAAGAACAAGATGGAGTGTTGGACATATACAATGTATTCAACAATATACTAAAGAACTTGCAAGAGGTGTAAAAGAGCATAAAACATTAATGAATTTTGATGGTTTATTATATATTTTAGGAAGTATACCAATGTTTATAATAGCAATAGTAGTATTATTACTAAATGCAATAATATATTTAAACAATGGTATGACAACTTCAGATTTAATGTTAAATTATGCACGATATATTATACCAACATTCTTTTTACCAATATTAACAGGATTGTTAATATTAAAATTAGATAAAAGACCAATTAAACCTATGATAAAAGGATTATTATGTTATCCATTATTCTTAGGATCATGGTTACTTATAAATTTTAAAGTACTATTTAAGAGAGATACTAAATGGGAAAAAATAGATCACGTTAGAGATATTAAAATTAATGAAGTACAAGAAAGTGCAGAACTCGAAAAAGTATAAAATATATTATGCAATAAAAAGAAAAAGTAAATTAGTGTTTATTTTTAGAGAGAATTAGTCGTAGGCTGAAAGCTAATTTAAATGTAGCTAATTAAAAAACTAACTTTTTAAGCACTTAGGCTAATAACCTATAGCGTTGATAACGATATAATCAATTAAGTAAAAAAATAGGATGGAACCGTGTAAGCACTCCTATAGGCCAAAAGCCTATAGAGAGTGCTTTTTTATTATATCGAGATTTTTGGGACGGTCCTTAAAATCACTATGTGATTAAATTGTAAGCAATAAATATAAATGTTTCATTCTTAATAAATATATAAGGAGGTATAGTTATGATTAAACTAAAATTAAAAGATGGTTCTATAATGGAGGTAGAAAAAGGAACAAAAATATTAAATGTAGCAAAAGAAATAAGTGAAGGACTAGCAAGAGTCGCAACTTGTGGAGAAATTAATGGTGAGGTAAAAGATTTAAGATATGAAATAAATGAGGATTGTGAATTAGTAATTCATACATTTCAAGACGAAGATTTAGAAGGAAAAAAAGCATATTGGCATACAAGTGCGCATATTATGGCACAAGCTGTTAAAAGATTATATAAAGATGTAAAATTAACAATAGGTCCAGCAATAGAAAATGGATTTTATTATGATTTTGATACAGACAAGACTTTTTCAGAAGATGATTTTGAAAAAATAGAAGAAGAAATTAAAAAGATAATAAAAGAAGATTTACCAATAGAAAGATATACTCTTCCAAGAGAAGAAGCAATCAATTTTATGAAAGAAAATAATGAACCTTATAAAGTGGAATTAATAGAAGAATTACCAGAAGGAGAAGAAATTTCTTTCTATAAACAAGGTGAATTTGTAGATTTATGTGCAGGACCACACTTAATGAGTACAGGAAAAGTAAAAGTAGTAAAACTATTATCTGCATCTGGTGCGTACTGGAGAGGAAACGAAAAAAATAAAATGTTACAAAGAATTTATGGAATAGCTTTTCCTAAAAAATCACAATTAGAAGAATATATGCAATTATTAGAAGAAGCTAAAGAAAGAGATCATAGAAAAATTGGTAAAGAATTAGACTTATTTATGACACATGAACTTGTTGGATCAGGACTTCCAATGTATTTACCAGATGGAGCTACAATAAGAAGAATTTTGGAAAGATATATTCAAGATAAAGAAATAGAATTAGGATATAAACATGTATATACACCATCACTTGCAAATGTTGCATTATATAAAACAAGTGGACATTGGGATCATTATAAAGATGATATGTTCCCAGTAATGAAAATGGATAATGAAGAAATGGTATTAAGACCAATGAACTGTCCACATCATATGTTAATATACAGAAATAAATTACACTCATATAGGGACTTACCAATAAGAATAGGTGAACTTGCACATGACTTTAGGTATGAAGCAAGTGGAAGTGTTTGTGGATTAGAAAGAGTTAGAGAAATGTGCCAAAATGATGCTCACTTATTTGTAAGACCAGACCAAATAAAAGAAGAAGTAGGAAAGGTTTTAAATTTAATATTTGAAGTATACCAAAAAGATTTTGGATTCCCAGCTTCTGCATTTAAATTTAGATTATCTTTAAGAGATAAAGACAACAAAGAAAAATATATTGACAATGATGAAATGTGGGAAACGGCAGAAAGCCAATTAAGAGCTATATTAAAAGAATTAAACATTGACTTTTATGAAGCTAAAGGAGAAGCAGCTTTTTATGGTCCTAAAATAGATATTCAAATAAAGACAGCTCTAAACCATGATGTAACAATTCCAACATGTCAATTAGATTTTGCCTTACCAGAAAGATTTAATTTAGAATATATAGGAGAAGATGGAAAAGCACATAGACCAGTAGTAATTCATAGAGCTATTTTAGGTACTTCAGATAGATTCATATCTTTCTTACTAGAAGAAACAAAAGGAGCGTTACCATTATGGATAGCTCCAACACAAGCAAAGATATTACCAATTTCAGATGCGCAAGTAGAATATGCAAAAGAAATAGAATTAAGATATAAAAAAGAAGGTATAAGAATTGAAGTTGATGACAGAAACGAAAAAATAGGATATAAAATTCGTGAAGCTCAATTACAAAAGATACCATATATGCTAGTTGTAGGAGATAAAGAAATAGAAAATAATGCAGTTGCAGTAAGATCTAGAAAAGAAGGAGATATAGGCCAAGTAGATACAGATGAATTCTTAAATAGAATGAAAAAAGAAATTGAAAATAAAGAAAGATAAAATAAAAACATCTTTAAATTTTTAGGATTTAAAGATGTTTTTTTGAATTACAATAATAAGGATATCTACAATATTTAATCGATATTTTAAGGAGAGAGCATAAATCCGATTAGCAGGAAAAATATGTATAATACAAACATTTTACATAAATAACCTTGACAGTATTGCATATAAAAGATAAAATTATATTGTGAGTAAAAATATATTTCAAAAAATTTATATATATTTACACTGTACATTGAAAATTTAATAGAAAGAGGTAGAGGGGTTATGAATATCGGAATCATTATCGCTTCTATTGTAATCTCTGCTGTTATATTCTTTTTTATAGGAGTTGTATATAGAAAGAAAATAGCAGAATCTAAAATTCAAAGTGCTGAAGAAGAAGCAAAAAAAATATTAGAACTTGCTAATAAAGATGCAGAAAATAGAAAAAAAGAAGAAATATTTAAAGCAAAAGAAGAAATAATGAATGCAAGGAATGAATTAGATAAAGAGATTAAAGAAAGAAGAGGCGAAATTCAAAGTCAAGAAAAAAGATTATTCCAAAGAGAAGAAAACATAGATAAAAAGTCAGACAATTTGGAAAAGAAAGAAAAAGATTTAGAGTTAAGAAGACAGGATTTAGAAAATGAAAAATTAAATTTAGAAAAACTTATCTCTATGCAAAGAGAAGAACTAGAAAGAATATCTAATTTAACTTCTGAAGAAGCTAAAAAGCAATTACTAAAAGAAATTGATGAACAAATAACTAATGAAAAAGCCATATTAATAAAAGACAAAGAACAACAATTTAAAGAACAAGCAGATAAAATGGCAAAAGAAATTATTGGATATTCTATCCAAAAATGTGCTGCAGACCATTCACAAGAAACTACAGTTTCAATAGTTTCACTTCCAAATGATGATATGAAAGGTAGAATTATAGGAAGAGAAGGTAGAAATATAAAAGCTATAGAAACATTAACTGGTGTAGATTTAATAATAGATGATACTCCAGAAGCTGTAGTACTTTCAGGTTTTGACCCATTAAGAAGAGAAGTTGCAAGAATAGCTCTAGAAAAATTAATTGATGATGGAAGAATACATCCTGCCAAAATAGAAGAAATGGTAGAAAAAGCTAAAGAAGAATTAGCTGAAACAATTAAAGAAGAAGGAGAAAGAGCAACTTTAGAAACAGGAGTAATGGGATTACATCCAGACTTAATTAAATTAATAGGAAAACTAAAATATAGGACAAGTTATGGTCAAAATGTTTTAAATCACTCTATAGAAGTTTCAAACTTAGCACGAATTATGGCTGAAGAATTAGGATTAGATCCAAGACTTGCAAGAAGAGCTGGTTTATTGCATGATATTGGAAAAGCTTTAGACCATGATATGGAAGGAACTCACGTTGAAATAGGTGTAGAAGTCTTAAAGAAATACAAAGAAAATGCTGCAGTAATAAATGCTGTTGAAGCACACCATGGAGATGTTGAACCACAAACGATAGAAGCTGTTTTAGTACAAGCAGCAGATGCTATATCTGCATCAAGACCTGGTGCAAGACGTGAAACTTTAGAAGCATACATAAAAAGACTACAAGAATTAGAATCTATTGCAGATTCATTTGAAGGTGTAGATAAATCTTATGCAATCCAAGCTGGTAGGGAGATAAGAATTATTGTTAAACCAGATAAAATTTCAGATAGTCAAATGGTAATATTAGGTAGAAATATCTCTGAAAAGATTGAAAAAGAAATGGATTATCCAGGACAAATAAAAGTAAACCTAATAAGAGAAACTAGATTAATAGATTATGCAAAATAAAAAGTAGCAGAAATGCTACTTTTTTTATATAGTAGGAGATTTCTTCAACTAGAAGAAATCTCTGTACTAGATAATTATGGCGTACCTTAGATTTTTTTAAAATTTACATTTGATAGAAAATCTTAGGTACGCTTTTTTGTTTTTTGACTATTGTAAAATATTTTTATATAATGTAATAGAATTAAAATAGAGAATATATAGAATAAGAAGAAAGAAGGTAGAGTATGAATATTTTAGCTATAGGAGATATTGTTGGAGAAATAGGTGTAAAAAAGATAGTTAAGGATTTACCAAAAATAAAACAAGAAAATAATATAGATTTTACAGTAATAAATGCGGAAAATTCAGCTGGAGGAATGGGAATAACGAAGAAGATTTTTGATTCATTGTTAAATGCAGGCGCAGATGTAATAACGATGGGAAATCATACTTGGGGAAAGAAAGATATATTTGCTTTTATAGATGACAAAAGAATTGTTAGACCTGCAAATTATACAAAAGGATTACCAGGAAATGACTATACTGTTTTGGAAAAGAAAAATAAAAAAATTGCAGTTGTAAATTTAATAGGTAGAACAACAATGGGAGTGTTATCTGAAAATCCATTTATTTGTGCAAATGATATATATAATAAACTAAAAAATCAAGTGGATATATTTGTATTAGATTTTCATGCAGAAGCTACAGCGGAAAAAATTGCTATGGGACACTATATGGATGGAAAATATAATATAGTATATGGAACACATACACATGTACAAACTGCAGATGAACAAATACTAGAAAAGGGAACAGCATATATAACAGATATTGGTATGACTGGACCAAAAGATTCTGTAATAGGAATGGATATAGGTGTTTCGTTTAAAAGATTTGTAACGTCACTTCCAGAAAGATATAGATTAGCAGATAGTCCTGCAATGGTAAATGGTGTTATATTTAAGATAAATGATGAAACAAATCAAATAGAGAAGATTAATAGAATAAATTATAAATAAATGTCGAAAATTGCTATAATACGCGATACAAACCTCCTAAAAAATGGTAAAACATCTTTACAATATTTTCCAAATATAATATAAATATATCAGTCACAAGATGAACTAAAAAATAAATTATAGGAGGCAAAAAATGGAAGTTTTAAAAATCTCATCAAAATCAAACCCTAATTCAGTTGCAGGAGCAATAGCAGGTTTGGTTAAGGAAAATAGTAAGGCAGAAATGCAAGCAATAGGTGCAGGAGCTTTAAATCAAGCTGTAAAAGCAGTAGCAATAGCAAGAGGATTTGTAGCACCAGCAGGAGTGGATTTAGTATGTATACCTGCATTTGCAGAAGTTCAAGTAGAAGGAGAAGATAGGACTGGAATGAAATTAATAATCGAGTCTAGAAAATAGAATATATAAGGGGGCTTTATAAACAAGTCCTCTTTTTGTTTTTTATTGTACAGTAATCAGATTTAGGCTTTTATTTTATATATAAAATATCTTGAAAAAAAGATAAAATTAATATATTATAAGTAAGTAAAAACAAAAAGTGGAGAGAAAAAAATGAAATCAAATGTTATGAAATATATATTTTTTGTAGTAGTTATTATCATAGTAGGTTTAGCAACTTATATTATTTATGAAGATAATAATAAAAAAGAAGAAAATAGTAATAATCAAATAGCAGAAAAGACGACTCAAACCATTACAGACTTAAGAATGGAAATTGTAAATTATGACACAATAAATCCATTGTTAAGTAATAATAGAAATGTACAAGAAATAGCAAAATTAATATATGAACCATTAATAGAGTTAGATGAAAATTATAAATTAAAGCCATGTTTAGCGAAAGAATGGGCAAAGTCAGGTGATATGTCATATGTAATAAAATTAAGAAATAATGTAAAATGGCAAGACGGAACAGCTTTTACTGCTCAAGATGTAAAATATACTGTAGAAACATTAAAACAAATAAATTCTATATATAGTTATAATGTACAACATATTGCAAGTGTAGATGTAATAGATAATTATAGTATAAGAATAAATTTAGATACAGTAATACCTTTTTTTGAATATAATTTAATATTTCCTATAATATCTAGTACATATTTATCAGGCGAAGATATTTACAATACACCTAAAAACAATACTTTAATTGGAACAGGAATGTACAAAATAGAATCAAATACAGACAGAACAATGGTATTAAAAAAGAATATGAATTGGTGGCAAATTACAGAAAAAAATGCGAAAGTAGATACTATAAATGTAAATAAATATTCATCAATGGGAGAAGCATATAATGCCTTTAAACTAGGAAATATAGATATATTAACAACAGAGAATACAAATATAGAAGAAAACATTGGTACAATTGGATATAATAAAAAAGAATATTATGGAAGAAGACATGACTTTATAGCTTTAAATACAGCTGATAATTTACTAAGTAGATGGGAAGTTAGAAAAGCAATAGCATGTGCAATAGATAAGAGTAGTATAGTAACAAGTGTATTTGGAGGTAAATATTATATTGCAGATAACCCATTAGATTATGGCAATTGGACATTTGACCAAAACAGTAGTAGTGCAGGTTATAACCCAGACCAAGCCAAACAAGTTTTAATAGATAATGGATGGTCATATAAGTATGGAAGCTGGCAAAAAGTAGAAGATTATAAAACAATAAAGCTAAATATAAATCTTACAGTAAATGCAGATAATGGGGTACAAGTTGCTACAGCAGATATAATTAAATCAAGTTTAGAAAACGTAGGAATTCATGTAAATATTTCTAAACTTAATAAAGATAGGTTTAAGACCGCATTAGATAATAGAAACTATGGAATGATAATAACAGGAACAAATAGTTCTTTATCACCTAGCCTAATAACTTATTTTGGTTCAGGAAATTTAGCAAATTACCAAAATGAAGAGGCAAATAAATTATTAAATGAATTATTAAGTATAACAGATGAAAATAAGATAAAAGAAGATACAAATAGATTATTACAAATATATAAAGATGATGTTCCATATATAAGCTTATATTTTAATAAAGTAAATGTTATATATAGTACGAGTTTAGTAGGAGAGATAAAACCAAATCAATATAATATTTTCTATGGAATAGAAAATTGGTATAGAAGATAAAAAAAGTATTGACAAAAAAATAAATTAGTATATAATAAAACAAACGTATGTTTTATAGGAGGAAAAATAATGAGTGAAGAAAACTTAGAGAGAAAAAAAGCTTTAGAAGTAGCAATGGGGCAAATAGAAAAACAATTTGGAAAAGGTTCTTTAATGAAATTAGGAGAATTTAAAGCAATGGAAGTAGAAGCAATACCAACAGGAGCTTTAAGTTTAGACATAGCATTAGGAATTGGAGGAGTTCCAAGAGGAAGAATTATAGAGATATATGGTCCAGAATCATCTGGTAAAACAACATTAGCATTACATATAATAGCAGAAGCACAAAAAATGAATGGAGAAGCAGCATTTATAGATGCGGAACATGCTTTAGACCCAGTATATGCAAAACATTTAGGAGTAGATATAGACAATTTATTAGTATCACAACCAGATACAGGTGAACAAGCTTTAGAAATAACAGAAGCATTAGTAAGAAGTGGAGCACTAGATGTAATAGTAGTAGACTCAGTAGCAGCACTAGTTCCAAAAGCAGAAATAGATGGAGATATGGGAGATTCTCATATGGGTCTACAAGCAAGATTAATGTCACAAGCACTAAGAAAGCTAGCAGGAGCAATAAATAAATCTAAAACAGTCTTAATATTTATAAACCAATTAAGAGAGAAAATAGGAGTAATGTTTGGAAATCCGGAAACAACAACAGGAGGTAGAGCATTAAAATTTTATGCTTCTGTTAGAATGGATATAAGAAAAAGTGAAAATATTAAGCAAGATGGAGAAATAACAGGAACTAGAGCAAAAGTAAAAGTTGTAAAAAATAAAGTTGCACCACCATTTAGAGAGGCAGAATTCGATATTGTGTATGGAAAAGGTATTTCAAGAGAAGGAAATATTTTAGATATGGCAGTAAATTTAGATATAATAGAAAAAAGTGGTTCTTGGTTTAGCTATGATGGAAATAGAATAGGACAAGGTAGAGAAAATGTCAAAAAATATCTAAAGGAAAATCCACAAATATTAGAAGAAGTAGAAAAGAAAGTAAGAGATAATTTTGAAAAAGCTTTCGAAAAAAGTTTAGGCGATGAAGAAGCTAACGATGATGATGATTTAGTAGTATTAGTAGAAGATGAAGAAAAGCCAAAGAAAAATAAAAAGTAAGGAATAAAAATGTATAGTATAGAAGAATTTGATAAGCAGAAAACTAAAATATTAAAATATATTATGTATAAAAAAAGGACAGAAAATGAAATTAGAATAAAATTTAATACTATAGATGAAGATTTACTAGAAGATAGTATAGAATACTTAAAAGAAGCTGGTTATATAAATGACAAAGAATATATAGAAAGATCTGTTACAGAATTTAAAAGTTTAAAAAATATGTCTATTAAAGAAGTAATATATAAATTGTATTCTAAAGGAATAAAGAAAGATACATTAGAAGACTATGTAAGTAATCATATAGAAGAACTAGAAGAATACGAAAAAAAATCTGCTGAAAATATTATAAATAAAAAAATAAATAATATGGAAAAAGAAGATATAATAAATTATTTATTACGAAAAGGCTATAAAAAAGACAATATAAAAATTGAGGAGTAAATAATTATGGCAAATATGTTAATGTTCGAAACAAATAAATATGCAATAAAAATAGACAATTTTGAAGGACCATTAGATTTACTATGTCATTTAATAGACAAAAATAAAATGGACATATACGACATAAAAATAAATGAAATAGCAGACCAATATATAGAATATTTAAATCAAATGGAAGAAATGAATTTAGATATAGCAAGTGAATTTTTAATAATGGCTTCAACATTAATTTACCTAAAGTCTAAAAGTTTATTACCAAAACAAGATGAAGTAGAAGAAGAACTTACAGAAGAAGAACTTATACAAAGAATTATAGAATATAAGAAGTATAAAGAAATTATTAAAAAATTAAGGGTAAATTATGAGGAAAATTCTAAAAGCTTTTTCAAAATGCCAGAACAAATAGAACTTCCAAAAAAACAGATAGAAAAAGACTACGATAAAGATTTAATTCCAAATTTATATAAAACACTTTGGAATAAAAATAAAGAAAAAATAAACAAAAATGCAGAAAACATCCAAAAAATAGCAATAACAGAAAGTTATACAGTTACAAGTAAAGTAAAAGAGATGTTTAAAGCATTAATAAAAAATAATAAATTTGTATTTAATAAATTATTTTCTATAGAAGAACATAATAAGCAAGAAGTTGTAACAGCATTTAGTGGACTATTAGAAATGTCAAAAAGAGATAAAGTAAATACTAAACAAGAAGACTTGTTTGAAGATATAATAGTAGAGAAAAAGAAAAAAATAGTATAAATAAATAAAATTTGGAAAAAATACTAGCAAAGAGGTGTAACTATGCTAGTATTTTTATTTGCATTACTAATAATTTTAAGCATTATAATACTTTTACTAGTGTTAACAACTATACAAATCCAAATAAATAATTTAATAATTAAAGATGGTCAAAGAAAAGATGGAGAGGTAAAAATAGTATTTAAATTATTAAAAGTAATACCATATTTAGAGATAAATTTATTAGATAGTCATTTTATGAAAAAAGAAATACAACTAAAAAAGTATTCAAAACAAAGAAATAAAATTTCATTAGAAAACTTATTAAAAATTGCAAAACTACAAGAACTCTATGTAAAACTAAATTTACAGAGTGAAAAATTAATTTTGCTTACATTTATAACAGTATTAATGTCAACAATATTGTCAATTATATTTACAAAAAATATGATAAGTGAAGACGAAGGAAAATATAGTGTAAATATGAAGTTTGGTAATGATACGAAATATGAGCTTTATATAACAAGTATATTAAATGTAAAAATTATACATATTATAAGTGTAATGTGTGAAAATTTAATAAAAAGGAGAGTAGATACTAATGCCAGAAAATCCTATACAAGGACTTATGAATACAACTATGAGTAGTATTAAAGATATGGTAGATGTTAATACCATAATAGGAAAGCCAATAGAAACTAAAAATGGAGTTATTATTCCTTTGTCTAAGGTAACATTTGGGTTTGCTTCAGGTGGGAGTGAATTTAATAGTGAAACAATAGATAACTACAATAAAAAAGAAAAAGAAGAATCTATAGAATATAAATTACCATTTGGTGGAGGAAGTGGAGCAGCAGTTAATATAAGTCCAATAGCATTTTTAGTGGTTCAAAATGAAAATGTGAAATTATTGCCGGTAGAGCATACATCTTCTGTAGACAAATTATTAGACTATGTGCCAGATGTAATGGAAAAAGCGAATGATTTAATTAATAAATGTAATAAAAAAGAAAGTAATACAAAAAAAGAAAAAATAATAAAAATAAAAAGACCATTTGAATATAAAACAAATATAGTTTCAAAAGAAATGGAAGATGACTAAAAGAAGCGAATTTTAATAATTTGCTTCTTAAATTGATTATATACTTGCATAAAAAATAAGATGTGATAAAATTTGCTAGGAGGTATTACAAATGAATATAGATATAAAAAACGCAAGAATAGAATTTAAAAATTATGTAAAAGATTATAATCCAAACGATCCCAAAATTGCATTAAAAATTGCGCACATAGAAAGAGTTAGTCAAAAAGCAAGATTAATATCAGAGAATTTAAGATTAGAAGAAGAAGATATTAGACTTGCAGAATTAATAGGAATCTTACATGATATTGGAAGATTTGAACAAATAAGGAAATACAATACTTTTATGGATAAAGATAGCGTTAATCATGCAGAATATGGGGTAAAAGTACTATTTGAAGATGGATTAATTAGAAAATTCATTATAGAAGATAAATATGATAATATAATAAAAAAAGCAATATTAAATCATAATAAAGGCTATTTAGATATAGATAAAAATTTAAATGATAAGGAACTATTACATACAAAAATAATAAGAGATGCAGATAAGCTAGATATATTTAAAGTTTTAAATATAGAGAATATGAACGTACTTTATGGGAATGACGTGGAAAACCAAAGCATAAATAAAGAAGTTTATAGGGAATTTTTTGAAGATAAATATATAAATTATAAAAATATAAATTCAGGATTAGATTTGGCAATAGCACATTTTGCATATGTATATGACTTTAATTATAAATTTACATTAAGTAAAATAAAAGAAGAACAAGTACTTTTAAATTTATACAATAGATTTAACGAAATAAATAATGAATCAAAGGAAAAGCTAAATAAAGTGTATATACATGCCAACAACTATTTAAATAAAGAACTAGAAGAGGCAATATAATAAAACAGGGATTATGGGACGATCCTAAAAATCCCGATTTAGCTTATATAACACAGATTGAAAATACTAAAAAAGCATATTAGAGATAAATTCTAGTATGCTTTTTTATATAGTAGGAAATTACTCCTGGTAGGAGTAATTTCTGTACTAGAGAATTATGGCATACCTTAGATTTTCTTATAATTTACATTTGGTAGAAAATTTTAGGTATGCTTTTTATATGATTTAAATTATTTAATCCAAGAATTAAATACAAATTGTAGCATATGTGGAAAATCTATTCTATTTACACTATTTTTAGCAATTATGTCTATAGAGGTAAGAGTTTCACCATTTAGGGAATAGGAAATTGTTCCGAGCTTATCTCCTTCATTTATGGGAGCAGAAATGTTATTTGATAATTCTATATTCTGTACAACATTAGATTCTTCTCCTTTTTTTAATAAGACTCCAGCATTATTAGCCAATACAGCGTTAACAGAAGAAGAGACGCCTTTAGAAACAGGGATTTCTTTTACTACATCACCTTTTTTTCCGAAAGAAGTGAAAGAATAATTTGCAAAACCATAGTCTAATAATTTAGTGGCTTCTGCAAACCTATCTTTAGTAGTAGGAGCTTTCATTATTACAGCAATTAAAGATAAATCATCACGAGTTGCAGAAGCAGATAAATTATATAAAGCAAGAGAAGTAGAACCCGTTTTTAAGCCAGTTGCACCTCTGTAATTTCTAACTAATTTGTTAGTATTAACGAGTTCAGATTTTCCGCCTCTAAGTGAGTCCATATATATAGTCGTATATTTTGTTATATCAGGATGTTTAGTTAGCAATTCGCGTGACATAATTGCGATATCATAACTAGATGATACATGCCCATCTTCATCTATACCATGACAATTTTTAAAACAAGTATCATTCATTCCAAGCTCTTTCGCTTTTTCATTCATTAAATTTACAAAATTTTCTTCAGAGCCTGCTAAATATTCCGCCATGGCAACAGTACAGTCGTTTGCAGAAACAACGCATATTGCTTTTAACATTTCATCTACACTTAATGTTTCTTTTGTATCAAGCCAAATTTGTGAACCACCCATTGAACTTGCAACTTCGCTACAAGGTATTTGGTCACTATAATTTAGTCTTCCGGAATCTATGGCTTCCATAATTAAAAGAATTGTCATAACTTTTGTAACACTTGCAGGACGCAATTGCTCATGTATATTATGTTCATAAAGAATCTTGCCAGTAGACTGTTCAATTAATATAGCACTTCCACAAGTAAGATTTAAAGAATTTGAAGGCAATTTACTTTCATTTTCTAAGCTAACATTACTAAATAGTTCAGATGGAGACCAAATATATGAAGAATCTGTAAATGCAAAGCAAGAAACAGGTGTTAAGATTAAACTAAAGATAACAAAAGAAACCAAAAATTTATATAATATTTTTTTTATTTTAATCAACCTCCTTTTCATAAAATATATGCCAAAGGAGTTAAGATATGAATTAAAACTTTAATAATTTAACAGTGACATTTTTCTTAGATGTTTCTACTAAAATTTTTATGTTAAAATTATTAGTATTTTTAAATTTGAAGTCAACACTACCATATGCAACTGCGGCATCATGCCCTTTTTTTACATAGGGTACATAATTGCTATGCTCATGTCTTTCTATAATTTTTAATGACGGAACTTTTTTTACAGCATTATATAAGGTAGAGCTTACTTGACAATTACCGCCACCATATCCTTTTACTTTATTACCATTAGAATCAAAGATATCTGCTTCTTCATATCCTTTAGAAGGAGTGGAAGGACCAACAGTTTTTGTAAAAGAAAAAGTTTCGTTAGGTTTTACTATGGTTCCATTTAATGCCTTAGACGTTATTTCTAAATTTTTTTGCCTTGCGGGATCAGAAGAATATATTTTAGTAGAAAAACCGAGCCAATATTTCTTCTGTATTATTATTATTTGGTGGAGAAATTTCATTAGCAGTAGTATTTGATACAATATTATTTGATAAATTATTTAAAGAAACATTAGTAATATCAGTAGATGTTCTGTTGACTTCTAAAGTATTAACTTCTGTTTGCGTGTTTTCTTCTTTGCTACAGCCAGAAAAACAAACCAGGGTAAATGTAATAAGAATAAACAAAGCTATTTTCTTTTTCATAAAAACTCATCCTCCTAAATATTCTATAAAACCATTTTTAATAGTTTTACACAAAAACGTAAAAAAATACCAAAGATATAAAAATATTGACAAAAAAATAAAATATAGTATAATAAGAATATGAGTTTAATAAAAAGGAGAGGTCTGAATGCTAGCTAAATATTGGAAAAGAATTGGTTTAATAATATTAATAATAGCTTGTTTATTTAATATAACATTTAAGTTAGTTAATAAGACATCCCTAAAGAAAGAGTTAGAAACATCTGGGCAATACATTTTAGAACATGAAATGGCAGAAAACAAAGTAAATTAAACAAAAAAAGAATTTAGGTATTGAAAAATAAGTAAATATATGTTATGATAATAAACAGCATTTTACGAAGAAAAGGAAGAGGTGAACATAAATGAAAGAAGGAATACATCCAAAATATACAGCTGCAACAATTACATGTGCTTGTGGTAATGTAATCGAAACAAACTCAACAAAAGAATCTATAAAAGTAGATGTTTGCTCAAAATGTCATCCATTCTGGACAGGTAATTTAAGAAAAGACACAACAGGTGGTAGAGCAGATAAATTTAAAAAGAAATATGGAATTCAATAAGAGATTTATAAATAGCCAAAAGCTATTTGCAGATTATTATATTATTAAAAAACATATTAAGAAAATTATAATTGCTATAATTTTCTTTTTTTTATTATATAGTACAAAACTTCTCCTAATAGGAGAAATTTTTGTACTAGAAAATTATAGCGAACCTTAGATTTTCTTGAAATTTGTATTTGTTAGAAAATCTTAGGCTCGCTTTTTTAAAAAAATGAAACAGGGACTTTAAGGACCGTCCCAAAAATCCCGAAAGAATACAAAAAAGACCACTTTTTTGCGTAATTAATTGAAAAACGTAGAAAAATAATATAAAATATAATAGCAGTAGGAGGGCTTAAAGTGGAAGAAATAAAAGAACAAATAGAATATATAAAAAAAGTAAAAGAAATAAATAAAGAGAATAATAATTTAAAATATTGTATATTAACAATGGGATGCCAATTAAACGAAAATGATTCCGAAAAATTATGTGGAATGTTAGAAGAAATGGGATATAGCAAAACAGAACAATTTGAAGAGGCAGACATTGCTTTATTTAATACATGTTGCGTAAGAGAAAATGCAGAAGATAAATTGTTTGGAAAATTAGGAGAGCTAAAAAGAATTAAAGAGCAAAAAGGAACTATAATTGCAATTGGTGGTTGCATGATGCAAGAAGAACATATAATTAAAAAAATAAAGCAGAGTTATCCATTTGTAGATGTAATATTTGGAACACATACATTACATAGATTTCCAGAAGACTTATATAAAGCAATAGAAGAAAATAAAAAAATAAAAGATATAATAGACATAGATGGTAAAATATATGAAGGATTACCAATAAAAAGAGATAGCAATATAAAAGCATCTGTAACAATTATGAACGGATGTAATAACTTTTGCACTTATTGTATAGTTCCATATGTAAGAGGTAGAGAAAGAAGTAGAATGCCAAAGGACATTATAAATGAGGTAAAAGACTTAGCAAAACAAGGGTATAAAGAAATTACATTATTAGGGCAAAATGTTAATTCGTATTTAAGAGTAGAAAAAGAAAAAAATATAGAATTTGAAGAATATGATGGTGTAAATTCTTTTGCTACATTATTAAAGGCAATAAACAAAGTAGAAGGAATAGAAAGAATAAGATTTGTTTCACCACATCCAAAAGATTTTACAGATGATGTAATAGAAGCAATAGCAAGTTGCGACAAAGTATGTAAATTAATACATTTACCATTACAATCTGGAAATACTAAAGTTTTAAAAGAGATGAACAGAAAATATACAAAAGAGCAATATCTAAACTTGGTAGAAAAAATGAAAGCTAAAATTCCTAATTTAACATTATCAACAGATATTATAGTAGGATTTCCAGGTGAAACAGACGAAGAATTTGAAGATACATTAGATGTAGTACAAAAAGTAAAATTTGAACAAGTATATATGTTTATATACTCAAGAAGAGTTGGAACACCAGGAGACAGAATGGAAAACCAAGTTCCAGAAGAAATAAAACATATAAGATTTAATAAATTAAAAGACTTGGTGGAAAGCCAAATTGAAGAGAATAATAAAAAATATATAGGAACAATTCAAAAGATTTTAGCAGAAGGTACAAGTAAAAATAATGAAGAAATGCTAACAGGAAGAACAGATAGTAATAAAGTTGTAATATTTGAAGGTAATAAAGAATTAATAAATCAAATAATAAATATAAAAATTATTTCAGAACATATGTGGTATTTAAAAGGTAAGACTATTTTATAGGAGGTTTTTATGGAGGCTTTAAAATTCGAAGAGATGTTTAAAGAAGTTATAGAAGGAAAGTCAATACGCGAATGTGAAAAAATATATGGAATAAATAGAAATACATTTGTAGAAATGTGTAAGCAAATTTTTCCAGAAGGAAGCGAAAACATGAAAAAACTAGAAAGAATTCTAGTTGAAAACAAAAGTAGATTACAAAAAAAAGAAATAGAAGAAGATAAATTTGAAAGTGCAGTAAAAGATTTCTTAAGTGGAGAAATTAAAACCTTGACAAAAGCAAGAGAAAAGTTTATGAAAGAAACAAATGAAACTATAGATCCTTTAACGTTTAAAGAAAGAATGGTAGAATATATAAATGCTTCAAACAATATAAAATTAAAACAAAGATATATAAGATATGAAGCAAATAAGTCTGGAAATTATTCACATATAAATTTTAAAGCTTTATTTATAGAAATGATAAGACATGAATTAAGTCAAACAGAGATATCAGAAATGTATAATATTCCAAAAAGAACGGTAAGTAGAGAACTTGCAAAGCTAGAAAATAATGAGAAATATGAAGAAATTTATTTTATTGCTAAAGAATTATCTAGCAGACAAATGTACAAAGGTAATAGTAAGAAAAAATGTGAAAAATTATTTTCAGAATTTGAAAGGCGCTTAATAGACATAACTTTAAGATCATTTGGACATCAAGAAGTTATTATTGGAAATCCAAAAACAGAAGCACAAATAAGATATGAAAAAGCCAAAAAGTTATTGGAAGATGTAGCAAATACAAATTTAACTCACCAAGAAGCAGCCAAGAAGTTAGGTGTTTCTGTTAGTACAATAAGAAGAGCAGGGAAAACTGTAGAAGGATATGAAAAACTAACAGAAAAGCAAGACAGTGACGATGAAAGAAAATAAAGAAGCAACAATAAAATTAGAAAGGTAAGGAATATATAATGGCAGAATATTCACCAATGATGCAAAAATATCTCGAAACAAAAGAAGAATATAAAGACTGTATACTTTTTTACAGATTAGGTGACTTTTACGAAATGTTTTTTGAAGATGCAATAACAGTATCTAGAGAATTAGAATTAACATTAACAGGAAAAGACTGTGGACAAGCAGAAAGAGCACCTATGTGTGGAATACCACACCATGCAGCAGAACTTTATATATCAAAATTAATAGCAAAGGGTTATAAAGTAGCAATTTGTGAACAACTAGAGGACCCTAAGACTGCAAAGGGAATAGTAAAAAGAGGGGTAATTCGTGTTGTAACACCAGGGACTGTAATAGAATCTAATATGCTAGAAGAAAAGAAAAATAATTATATAATGTCTATAGTAAAAAAAGGAATTTACTATGGAATAGCTGTATGTGATGTAACTACAGGAGATTTTTATAGCATAGAAATAAAAGAAAATAATAATTTTCCTTTAGTATTAGACGAAATTGCAAGATATTCACCAGCAGAGCTAGTAGTAAATAGCATGATGTATGATAGTACAGAAGAAATTAATAAAATAAAAGAAAGATTCGAAATATACTTTACAAGGTTTAATGATAAATTTTTTACAGAAGACATAAATTATATAGTAGAAAATTATAATTTGGTAGATACAAATAATAATAATATAAAAGATATAGATAAAAGACTTTTTTCTGTGGCAAGTATAAATGCTCTAGTAGAATATTTAAAACAAACACAAAAAACTAGCCTAGAACATATTAATAAAATAATAATTTATAATACAACTAGATATATGGCTTTAGATATTAATGCTAGAAGAAATTTAGAGTTAACAGAAAAAATGAGAGATAAAAGTAAAAAAGGTACACTTTTATGGGTTTTAGATAAAACATCAACATCAATGGGAGGAAGACATTTAAGAAGATGGATAAATGACCCATTAATAGAAGTTAATGAAATTAATAAAAGATTAAGTGCTGTTAAAGAATTAAAAGATAATGTGATATTAAAAGGTGACATAATAGAAAATTTGAAAAAGGTATATGACATAGAAAGACTAGCAGGTAAAATATCTTATGGAAATGCAAATGGTAGAGATATGATATCTTTAAAAAATTCGTTGTCTAAGTTACCAGAAGTAAAAGAAGTTTTAAAAAACACAAATTCTAATATGTTACAAGAATTATACAATAATTTAGACGAGCTTAAAGACATTTACGAATTAATAGAAAATTCTATAGTTGAAGATCCACCAATGTCAGTAAAAGAATGTGGATTAATAAAAATTGGGTATGATGAAGAAATAGATAAACTAAAAAAAGCAACTACAGAAGGAAAAAATTGGTTGATTCAATTAGAGGCAACAGAAAAAGAGAAAACAGGTATAAAGAATTTAAAAGTTGGATTTAATAAAGTTTTTGGATATTATATAGAAGTAACTAAGTCAAACTTTAGCCAAGTACCAGATAGATATATAAGAAAACAAACATTAACTAATTGTGAGAGATATATAACTGAAGAACTAAAAGAATTAGAAAATCAAATTTTAGGTGCGGAAGATAAAGTTATTAATCTAGAATATGAAGCCTTTACAAAGATAAGACAAGAAATTGCAAAAAATGTAAAAAGACTTCAAACCTCTGCAATGATTATTGCAACATTAGATGTTTTAGCCTCATTTGCAACTGTGGCAGAAGATATGAATTATTGTATGCCTATAGTGGATGATAATGGAAAAATAGAAATAAAAGAAGGAAGACATCCGGTAATAGAAAAAATGCTTCCAATGGGAAGTTTTATAGATAATGACACATATATGGATGGCGAAGAAAATAGGCTATCTATTATAACTGGACCTAATATGGCCGGTAAGTCTACATATATGAGGCAAGTTGCATTAATAACACTAATGGCACAAATAGGGAGTTTTGTACCAGCAACAGAAGCTCATATAGGTATTGTAGATAAAATTTTTACAAGAGTTGGAGCATCTGATGACCTAAGTATGGGACAAAGTACTTTTATGGTAGAAATGATGGAAGTTGCAGATATTTTAAAAGAAGCAACTAAAAATAGCTTAGTAATTTTAGATGAAATAGGAAGAGGAACATCAACATATGATGGACTTTCTATAGCATGGGCTGTTGCTGAATATATAGCAGATAAAACAAAATGTGGTGCTAAAACATTGTTTGCAACGCATTACCATGAACTTATAGAATTAGAAGACAAACTAGATGGAGTAAGAAACTATTCAATAGCTGTTAAGGAAAAAGGAGAAGATGTAATCTTTTTAAGAAAGATTATAAGAGGAGGAACAGATGAAAGCTATGGTGTTCACGTAGCACGTTTAGCAGGGGTTCCAAAGGATGTATTAAAAAGAGCAAATGACATTTTAAGAAGTTTAGAAAGAAAGAGCATTTTAGGAAATAAAAAACTAGAAAAAGAAAACAAACAAGTACAAGCAGGTCAGTTAGACTTATACAATTATAAATTAGCAGAGATAGCACAAGAAATAGATAAAATAGACCTAAATACATTAACGCCAATAGATGCTTTAAATACATTAATGAAAATAAAAGAAAAAATGAGGTGAACGAAAAAGCTTTCTAAATAGTAATAAGGAGAAGCTATGAACGAACAATTTAGTAGAGAAGAAAGACTAATAGGAAAAGAAAATTTAGAAAAACTAGCAAAAACAAAAGTTGCAATTTTTGGAATTGGTGGTGTAGGTTCTTTTGTTGCAGAGGGACTAGCAAGAGCGGGAATCGGAAATTTTTTATTAGTAGATAATGATACAATAGATATTACAAATATAAATAGACAAATACATGCTAATATAAACACTGTTGGAAAAAATAAAGTAGATATTATGAAAGAAAGAATTTTAGAAATAAACCCAAAAGCAAATGTAGAAATATCTACAGAATTCTATTTACCAGGAAGTAATTTACTAGATAATTCCATAGATTATATAGTTGATGCAATAGACACTGTAACAGGAAAAATAGAATTAGTCTGTAATGCGAGTAAACTTAACATACCAATAATTTCTGCAATGGGAACAGGTAATAAACTAGATCCTACAAAATTTGAAGTAGTAGATATTTATAAAACTTCAGTATGTCCATTAGCAAAAGTAATGAGAAAAGAATTAAGAGCAAGAGGAATAGAAAAATTAAAAGTAGTATATTCGCAAGAAGAACCAGTAAAAATAAAAGATGGAGATTATAAAACACCAGCAAGTATATCTTTTGTGCCTTCTGTTGCAGGGTTGATTATAGCGGGAGAAGTTGTAAAAGATATAATAAAAATATAATGGTAATCTTTTTATTCACTTGTTGAGCAGTTAGAGTAAAAATGGTATAATTATAGTTGAAGATATTTCAAGGAGGTAAGAATATGGAAACAACCAAATTTACTCAAAATGAGGATGCGGAAATGTATCCAGTGGCAGCAAAAGAAGGTAAAATCTGTAAAAGAAGTCCGAATTTTAAAAAATTAGATAAAAAACGGACTTTAATATTACTAATAGGCTTGTCTGAGAACAAAAAAATAAGAAGATTTATAAGAAAAGAAAATGTTAGAAAGATAACATTTTCGGAGATTGCAAGTGAAATCCAAGAAGATGATGCTATAGAATCTTGGACTGAATTCCAAAGAAATCTGAATACAGAATTTAGCAAAAGAGTTCAAAATGCATTAAAAAAAGGAACTGCAGTTGTAGAGAAGAATTTTAAGAGTTTAGACTGTAGATTAGGTTTCCTCGAGATGGCAATGGAAAAAAATTTAGCAATGGAAACAATATTAATTGTTTCCAAGGTGGAACTAAAAAAAGATCGTGAACTGGCTAAACAGTTGGCGAGCAGGAACCTTTTAAAAGGGATAGACAAAATCTATTTCTTGTAAGAAGTTTATAGTAAACAGACCTTATTTGTTGCAAAAGGTGGCGTGTTAAACGCCACCAAAATATTTTGTTTTAAAAGGAATTAGTGAACGGTCTTTAAAATCTCGATTTAAATAGAAACTAAAGTTAATATAAGTTAATATAGGAGAAAATAGAATATTCACTGTAAAGCTATATCAAGAAAAATAATTTTAATATAAAGATTGGAGAACAAAATGAAAGTAATAAGTAAACAAAGAAATAGTAGAATGTGTGCAATATGTGGTATGGATAATAAATATGGTTTAAAAGCACAATTTTATAATATGGAAGATGGAAGTGTAATGACAAAGTTTAAATATAGAGAAGAACACCAAAGCTATCCAGGGAGAGTACATGGAGGATTAATTACTGCAATGCTAGATGAAATGGGCTTACGAGCTTTATGGGCAAAAGAAGGAAATGAAGACAGCTTTGGAGTTACACTTTCATTAGATACTAAATATAGAAAACCTGTACCATATAATGCAGAAATTATAGGTAAAGGTATGGTTATAAAAGAAAATAGTAAATTTTTTGTGGTAGATTCGCAAATATTAGATTTGGAAGGAAATGTTCTTGCAAATGGAACTATAAAATATATAAAATTAGATGTAAATAAAATAAGTGAAGGTATACATCCACATGAAGAGATGTGTTATTTAATAGAAGATGATGTAAAAGAGATATAATTGTTGGAATTAGTGGATGGTTCTTAAAAATCCGATTATAAGAAAGGGATGAAATTAATATGGAGATATTAGAGAAATTAGACGAATTAAATATAAAATATGAAATACAGGAACATGAAGCTGTATATACAGTGGAAGATTTAAAAGATGTTTTCTTAAAAATGGAAGGTATAGGGTGTAAAAATCTATTTTTAAAAGATGCCAAGAAAAAATTGTTTTTATACACCTTACCAGAAGATAAGAGAGCTGATTTAAAACTATTACCAGAAAAAATAAATAGTAAAAGATTATCTTTTGTAAATGAAAATGATTTACAAACAAACTTAAATTTAATACCAGGTTCAGTAACTCCACTTGGAATAATAAATGATAAAGAACAAAATGTAACAGTCGTGCTAGATAAAGAATTAAAAAATAATAAAGTATTAATTCATCCAAATAGGAATACTGCTACTATAGGAATAGAGTATTCAGATTTAATTAAATTTATAAAAAATTGTGGAAATGATTATTTAGAAATTTAGATATAATGCTATAAAGGAGAAAAAAGAGATGATTGTTTTAGCAACTAATAACAAAGGAAAAGTAAAAGAGATTAAAGAAATATTAAAAAGCGAAGAAATAAAAACTTTAAAAGAAATGAATATAAATATAGAAATAGAAGAAGACGGTGAATCATTCGAAGAAAATGCATTAAAAAAAGCTAGAGAAATTCATAAATTAACTAAAACAGCAAGTATTGCAGATGATAGTGGAATATGTATAGAAATGTTAAATGATTTTCCTGGAGTAAGAACAGCAAGATTTTTAGGAGAAGAAGCAACACAAGAAGAAAGAAATATGTATTTAATAAATAAATTAAAAGGTGCTGAAAAAGAAAATAGAAAAGTTAAATTTATAACATGTATTGCATATGTAGATGAAAAAGGTAATGAAAAACTATATAAAGGAATATTAAATGGATATATAGCAGAAAAGCCAAGAGGAAGTAATGGCTTTGGATTTGACGAAATATTTGAATTAGAAGATGGAAGAACATTAGCAGAGTTAGAAGAGAATGAAAAAAATAATATTAGTAGTAGAAAAATAGCATTAGAAAATTTAAGGAAGGATATTGGATAATCTAATTATGTCGAAATATATTTTGACAAAAAATAAAAAAGAGAGTATATTAAAATAGTAGCAATCTAGGAAAAAAGGAGGAATTTAATATGAAAAGAGTTGCTATTTTTGGTTCAACAGGAAGTATTGGAACAACTACACTTCGGATAATTAGAGAAAATCCGGAACGCTTTTCTGCAGTTACACTTGTAGCTGGCAAGAATGTAGATCTGTTAATTGAGCAGATAAGAGAATTTAAACCAAGGCACGTGTATATTTTAGATGAAAGGAACAAAGAGAAAATAAAAAATTTGTTTCCTAACATTGATATTTATACAGGAGAAAGAGGCATGGAGTTAATTTCTAAGCTTGAAGATGCAGATATTGCAGTGTCAGCTCTTGTAGGTATTGCTGGATTAAAACCCACATATAATATGTTGAAACACTGTAAAGAAGTAGCACTTGCTAATAAAGAGGTACTTGTTACAGGTGGCAAAATAATTATGGCTAGGGCAAAAAAATACAATACAAAACTTCGTACTGTAGATAGCGAGCATAGTGCAATTATGCAATGCTTAAGGGGAGAAGAATATAATAAAATTGGAAAAATTTTACTTACAGCATCTGGAGGACCATTTTTTGAAAAGGAAATAACAGATAAAATAAAACCAAGCGATGCACTTAATCATCCAACATGGAAAATGGGGAAAAAAGTTACCATTGACTCTGCAACTATGATGAATAAAGGTTTTGAAGTTATAGAAGCACATTGGCTTTTTGATGTTCCTGAAACTAAGATACAAGTTGTAGTTCACCGGCAAAGCTTGGTACATTCTATGGTGCAGTTTAAAGATGGTACAATTATGGCAAATATTGGCCCAAAAGATATGCAGATTCCGATAGCATTTGCATTAGACTATCCAAAGAGACTAAAAAATAATATTAAACCATTGGACTTGTTTGAAATTGGTACACTTAAATTTGAAAGACCAGATTTATACAAGTTTAAATGCTTACAGCTAGCATATAAAGCAATTGAAATGGGGCATAGTGCACAGGTTGTTTTAAATGCAGCAGATGAAATTGCTGTACAAGCATTTTTAGATGGAGCAATTCGATTTACAGAAATTCCAGAGATGATTGATTGGGCTCTTTCCAATCATATCGTAAGAGAACTTAATACTGTTGATGAAATTTTAGAATTAGATAAAACAGTAAAAATGGAGTGCTTAAATTATTAAGTAACTAAGATAGAAGGGAGCTAACTTAAACGTATTATGTACGAAAGCTAGCTCCCTTTTATCAATTCTTTATGCTATTTATTAATAAAATGTGGTATATATAATTGGCTAACATACATATGACCTATAAAAAGTGAAATATGATTGAAAAATTATGTTAATAATGCTATAATAAATATGAGAACTCGTTAATATTTTTCAAAAACTTTCTAACAGGAGGAAAAAGTTATGACAACATGTAAATGCAAAGTGGGAACAGACAGACGAATTCGTATTCCAATGCCATTCTTTAGAGAATTAGGATTCTTCGAGGAACAGCAAGTAGAGCTTACAATTGAATATGGCAAATTGATCTTGAAAAAATTTAACTGGAATGAACCGGCGGAAAAGAAACCTTATATAGGTTTTGTTCGAAGGTTAAATAGAAACAGAACGATTTCTGTTCCAATTGAATTTTTAGAGATACTGGATATGACGCCAAGCGTTACAGTGGACGTGCGAATGGAAGGAGAAAGAGTGATTTTTGAAAAAGAAGCAGACCTTGAATAAGAGGGAAAGCAGGGACGCCAAATTTTGGCGTCTCTGTCTACGTTTATAATTCAATTGTAGGTTGATATTTTTCAAGCCACATATTAACTTGGCACAAATACGCCATTAATTGTGGACCAGTCATTAATTGGCCAAACCAAGGTCTAGTAAAGGCAGAGCCATCAGATTCTAATATTTCTAAAATATAATTTCTATTTAAAATATTATGAATAGGAGAGGAACTATTATTCATAATATTTGTAAGCATATTTTTTACAGCATTTAAATAAGTAGGATTATGAGTTTTTGGATAAGGAGATTTTTTCCTGTCTATAATTTCACTTGGTAAAATATCTTTCATAATATGTCGTAATAGTCCTTTTTCACGTCCTTTATAAGTTTTCATTTCCCAGGGAATGTTCCATAAATATTGAGCTAACCTATAATCGCAGAAAGGAACACGTATTTCTAATCCATTATACATAGAACATCTGTCAGATCTATCAAGTAAGGTTTGCATAAACCAATTTAAAGTTAGATAAGAAATTTTTCTTTTTTCAGCAGTTTCTTTAGAATCAGTATCTAGAATTTCCACATTAGCTAAACTTTCATTATATCTAAAATCTATATATTCTTTTAAATTAATTTTCTTAGAAATATCTGTGTGTAATAGATGTTGTCTTTCACTTAGTGCAATAGACCAAGGAAAAGTATTACTATTTAAAGCATCATCTCTAAAAAACCAAGGATAGCCACCGAAAATTTCATCTGCACATTCTCCACTTAAAGCAACTATAGCATAAGGTTTTACTTTTTTACAAAATAGAAGTAAAGAAGAATCAACATCAGCCATACCAGGAACATCTCTTGCAATCATAGAATCTTCTAAATAATTTGCTAAATCAGGGGTATCTAAAATAATATTTGTATGGTTTGTTTTATATTTTTCAACCATTAAATTTATATAATAATTATCAGAATTAGGCTGGAAGTCACTTTTAACGAAATTTTTGTCATTATCTAGATAGTCAACAGAAAAAGTCTTAAGAGTAGGTAAGCCATTGTCATTACAATATTTACTAGCATATGCAGTTATTATACTAGAATCCAATCCTCCAGATAAAAAAGAACAAAAAGGTACTTCAGAAACTAAATTGTTTTTAATACTATCTTCCAATAAAAATTTTACTTTCATACAAGTTTCATTAAAAGAATCTAGATGAGGTTTATTTACAAATTTCCAATACCCATGTGTAAATAAACCATATTTATTAAAGATTGCAAAGTGAGCCGGTTTAAGTTCATAAATATCTTTAAAAACAGTTGTACCAGGGGTATGTGCTGGACCAATTCCGAAATAATTCACAGATGCCTGTAGAATCTATAGTCTTTTTTACTGTAGGAAATTTAAAAATAGATTTTAACTCAGAAGCAAAAACTAATGTATCATCAGTTATAGTATAGAATAAAGGTTTTATTCCAAAATGATCTCTAGCTAAAAATAATTCTTCTTTGTTTTTATTCCAAATAGCAAAAGCAAAATTACCATTAATATGTTTTACGATATCATAACCATAGAAAATAAAAGCATTTAGTAAAACTTCTATATCGGAATTAGTTTTAAAATAAAAACCGTTTTCGATAAGAGTATCTTTTATCTCCAATGTGTTATATATTTGACCATTACATACAATAGAATACTCATTTTCATTATATGTAGTAATCATAGGTTGAGAGCCACTTATTGGGTCAACTACAGCTAATTTTTTACGAGCTAAATAAGCTGGAGAAGAAATATAAGATTCTTCCTCAACAGATCCTCTATTAGTAAGAGAATGATTCATTTCATTAAGTATAGAAACAGGATTGTTTATATCTTTTTTATAATTTACAAATCCAACAATTCCACACATAAAAAACACCTCCTAAATTACATAACCTAAAAAGAGCAATTTTATGTAGAAAATAAAAAATATATACTACTTTAAAGGTTTTTTTATAAAAAATATTGTCTTTTAAATTATATTAATAACAAAATAAAAAAGTGAAAAAAATGAATATAAAAAAACTACAAAAAAACACAATATTTTACAAAAAGTTATTTACATTTTAATAAAAGTTATATACAATATAAACCAATATGTTTAAATGTAAAATACGAAAGAAAATGTATATCGAAAGGGGCTTATGTAAATGAAAATTTTAATGTTAACATGGGAATATCCACCAAGGGTAGTAGGTGGAATTGCAAGGGTAGTACACGACTTATCCCATAGATTAATAAAAGATGGTCACGAAGTAACAGTAGTTACTTACAAAGAAGGGAATGTAGAAGATTTTGAAGATGACAATGGAGTTAAAGTATATAGAGTAAACAACTATATGATAAATCCAAATAATTTTATAGACTGGATAATGCAATTAAACTTTAATTTAATATCAAAAGCTACAGAAATAATAAATAAAGAAGGCCCATTTGATGTAATACATGCACACGATTGGTTAGTTGCATATGCAGCAAAAACTTTAAAAGATTCTTTTAAAACACCAATTATAGCAACAATACATGCAACAGAGGCAGGAAGAAACTCTGGAATACATGATGAAGTACAAAGATATATAAATGATACAGAATGGATGCTAACATATGAATCAACAGAAGTAATAGTAAATAGTAATTATATGAAAAGTGAATTACAAAGATTATTTGGATTACCATATGAAAAGATAAATGTAGTACCAAATGGAGTTAATTTAAATTTATATAATGGAGTAGAAAAAGATTATAACTTCAGAAGACAATATGCAGCAGATAACGAAAAAATAATTCTTTATGTAGGAAGACTTGTTTACGAAAAAGGAATACAAAACTTAATAGCAGCAATGCCAAAAGTATTAAATGGATATCATGACTCAAAACTAATAATAGCTGGAAAAGGTGGAATGATAGACGAATTAAGAGATGAGGTTAGAAGGTTAAATATAGAAAATAAAGTTTACTTTACAGGGTATTTAAATTTAAATCAAGTTACTAAAATGTATAAATGTGCAGACGTAGCGGTATTCCCAAGTACATACGAACCATTTGGTGTAGTAGCACTAGAAGGAATGTTATCTGGAACACCAGTTGTAGTTTCAGATGTTGGGGGATTAAATGAAATAGTACAACATAGGGAAAATGGAATGAAAAGTTATGCAGGTAACCCAAATTCGATAGCAGATTCTATATTGGAATTGTTATATAATCCAGGCTTAGGCGCAGAAGTTTCAAGAGCAGCTAAAGCAAAAGTAAAAGCACAATATAATTGGAATAAAATAGCTCAAGATACACATTTTATCTACCAAAAGGCAATATGTCAAACAATGGCAGAAAAACAAAGAAGAGAATTAGAACAAGAAAAAGCTAGAAAAACAAAGAAAGCTAAAAATACACAAGGAGAAATTACAAATTTATTAAGCTTCAAAAAAAGACATGCATATGCTTAAAAAAGGGAGGCTAAACAATGAATATATATGATACAGCTAATAAATTAGCATCAGAAATAAAACTAACAGAGGAATATAAAGCATATAAAAGCTCAAAAGAACAAATAGAATCTAATTTAGAAATAAAAAACAAAATAGAAGAATTTGATAAACTAAGAGTAGATATGCAAAAAGCAATGTTAAAAGGTGAATCAAATTCAAATGAATTAACCATAAAACTACAAAATTTATATACAGAATTATATCAAAATGAAATAGCTAAAAATTATTTAGAAGCAGAAATGAGATTTAGTGTAATGGTAACAGACATAAATAAAATAATAAGTGAAGCAATAAAAGATGTTATAGAATAAAAAGTAAGGGGGAAGGGATATATTGTATATCCCTTATTTTGTTATATGGAGCTTTTAATAATTTTAATAATAATAATTACACAAATTACATTAAAAATAGTTTTAAAGACTAATAAAAAAGAGATAATGAAAATTGTCGAAAATGAGAGATTAAATGATAGAACACAAGAACTTCCAGATAATGTGGTAATTTGTAAGGAAATATTGAAAAAACTAAATAATGAAAAAGTAAAGGTGGAAGAAGAGGAAAAAACAAATTGCTTTTACTTTATAGCAACAGATAAAATTATTTTAAATAAAGATAAAAAATTTTTTACAAGAATTCAAACAATAGCACACGAATGTGTACATTCCATTCAAAATAAAAATGTGTTATGGTTTAACTATATTTTTACAAATTTATTAAACTTATTTTGGTTAGTAATAACAATACTAACAGTAGTAGGAGTAATAAAAAATTATATATTATTTGTATCAATAATGTTAATTTTAGCAATGGTATTTTATGTAATAAGAAGTTATTTAGAAATAGAAGCAATGACAAAAGCAAAATATATTGCAAAAGAATATCTAGAAGAACATAATGTAAAAGAAACAAAAGAAATTACAGAAGAATATGAAAAAATAAATAACATAGGCATAAAATACACATGTTATAAACTAATATCATCTAAATTATATTTAATAATTTTATATATTATAATTTGTTTAATAAAATTATTGTAAACCTCTTTAAAAAAAAGAAGAAATGTTATACAATATTGTACAAATTGTATAATACGAGGAGAAAGTGAATGATAAAAAAATGGGAATTTTATAGTTCAGATGAAAAATTAGTAGATGATATATGTAATAGATATAATTTAAACAAAGTAATAGGAAAAATAATTGTTAATAGAAATGTAATAAAAGATGAAGATGTAAGAATATTTATAAATCCTACAAGAGATGATTTTTATGATCCTTTTTTATTTAAGGAAATGGATATAGCAGTAGAAAGAATAATAAAAGCAATTAATAATAAAGAAAAGATACTAATTTATGGTGATTATGATGTAGATGGAATAACGAGTACTACAGTCTTAAAAAAATATTTATTAGATAGAGATATTACTGTAGACACATATATACCAAATAGATTACATGAAGGATATGGGCTAAATAAGTCTGCAATAGAGAAAATAAAAGAAAAAGGAATAGATTTAATAATAACAGTAGATTGTGGAATTTCTGCAATAGATGAAATAGAGTATGTAAGAAATTTAGGGATGGACATAATAATAACAGATCATCATGAAGTTGGAGAAAAACTTCCCAATGCAATAGCTGTAATAGATGCAAAAAGAAAAGATAATACATATCCATTTAGGTCATTAGCAGGAGTAGGTGTAGTATTTAAATTAATTCAAGCAATTTCTATAAAATTAGATATTAAACCAGAAGAATATTTAAAATATTTAGATTTAGTATGTGTAGGAACAATAGCAGATATAGTTCCATTAGAAGGTGAAAATAGAACTATAGCAAAATTAGGACTAATGCTAATAAAAGTTACTAAAAATTTAGGTTTAAGAGAACTAATAAAAAGTTCAGGATATAAAGAAATAGATTCAAATACAATTTCATTTGGAGTCGCGCCAAGAATAAATGCTTCTGGTAGAATGGGGCACGAAGAAGAAGCTTTAAATTTATTTTTAGCAAATAATTTAGAAAGTGCATTAGAAATTACAAAAGAACTGAACGATTACAATACTTTAAGACAATCTACAGAGAAAAATATATATGAAGAAGTAGTACAAAAAATAGAAAAAAATAATTTAGATGAAAATGATTCTATAGTTGTAGGTGGAAACAATTGGCATCATGGTGTTATTGGAATTGTTTCTTCTAAAGTAACAGACAAATATTATAAACCAAGTATATTATTAAGCTTTGAAGATGACATAGCAAAAGGTTCAGGAAGAAGCATACCGGGATTTGATTTATACGAAAGCTTAACAAAATGTGATGACTTACTAGAAAAATATGGTGGTCATGCCATGGCTGTTGGTCTTACATTAAAAAAAGAAAATTTCGAGAAATTCAAAGAAAGATTTAATAAAATTGCAAAAGAAAGTAATATTAAAGAATTAAAACCAATTATTTATATAGACGAAGAACTAAAATTAAAAGATATCAATATGGATTTAATAAAAAGTTTAAGTATATTAGAGCCTTTTGGAGAATCAAATAAAGTTCCATTATTTTTAATAAAAAATTTAAAAATAGATTCTATAAGAGCTCTTTCAGAAGGAAGACATTTAAAGCTTACTTTAAGGGACGAAAATTTTGTAATTAATGCTATAGGATTTGATATAGGTTCATTGGCAGAAGAGTACAGAATTGGAGATAAAATAGATATTGTAGGAACATTAGAAATTAATAGTTTTAATGGATTTAGCTCTATACAAATAAATGTAAAAGACATTAGAAAAAGCTATTAGAAGGGGGATTGCTTATGTCAGAAGTACAAAATAAAACGATAGAGGATATAATAGGTTTAGTAAAACAGAAAAAAAGATGGGCAGATACTAAAATAATATTAAAAGCTTATAATTATGCTAAAGAAAAGCATGGTACACAATGTAGAAAATCTGGAGAACCATATATAATACATCCAGTACAAGTTGCTTATATTTTAGCAGATATAGGTTTAGACGAGTCAACAATTTGTGCTGCGCTATTACATGATGTTGTAGAAGATACAGAGGTTACACATGAAGACTTAGTAAGAGATTTTGGAGAAGAAATTGCCAACATGGTTGCTGGAGTTACAAAACTTGGAGAACTAAGATATCAAGCAAGTACAGAAGAGCGCCAAGTGGAAAACTACAGAAAAATGTTTCTTGCAATGGGAAAAGATATTAGAGTTATAATAATAAAATTAGCAGATAGATTACATAATTTGCGTACATTAAAATATTTAAGAAGAGATAGGCAAATTGCAAATGCAAAAGAAACAATGGAGTTATATGCTCCACTTGCAAATCGTTTAGGTATATATTCTTTAAAATGGGAATTAGAAGATTTAGCTTTCAAATACTTATATCCAGAAGAATATAGAGAATTAGTTGAAGGTATAGACAAAAAAAGAGAAGAAAGATTAAAATTTATAGAAAAAATAATGGGAGATATTAGAGGAGCTCTTAAGAAACAAAAAATCGAAGCAGAAGTTACAGGGAGAGCAAAACATTTATATTCTATATATAGAAAAATGAAAAGGGATAATAAAACTTTAGACCAAATTTATGATTTATTTGCATTAAGAATATTGGTAAATTCTGTAAAAGACTGTTATACAGCTTTAGGTGTTGTACATGAAATGTATAGCCCAATGCCAGGAAGATTTAAAGACTATATAGCAGTACCAAAACCTAATATGTACCAATCTATACATACAACTTTATTAGGAGAAAAAGGAACTCCATTCGAAGTACAAATACGTACATGGGAGATGCATAGAATTGCAGAATATGGTATAGCAGCACATTGGGCATATAAAGAAGCAAATTATGGAAAAAAAGGAAAACAAGTTGTAGAAGTTACAAATGACAAGCTTTCATGGCTTAGAGAAACATTAGAATGGCAACAAGATATGAAAGACCCTCAAGAATTTTTAAATACATTAAAGACAGAATTATTCGAAGATGAAGTATATGTATTTACTCCTAAGGGAAAAATATTAGTATTACCAAGGGAAGCAACACCAATAGACTTTGCTTATAGTATTCATGAAGAAATTGGAAATCATATGGTAGGTTGTAAAATAAATAGTAAAATGATGCCAATAATAACAAAGCTAAAGAGTGGAGATATAATAGAAATTATGACATCGGACTCTCAAAAAGGTCCTAGTAGAGATTGGCTTAAATTTATAAAAACAACGAAAGCAAAAAGTAAAATTCAATCATGGTTTAAGAAAGAACAAAGAACAGAGAACATAGAAAAAGGAAAAGAACTAATAGAAAAAGAAATAAAAAGAATAGGAATAAGTCATGACGAATTGTTTAAACAAGATTATATAAATGCAGCACTAGATAGATACAAATTTAAAAATGTAGAAGAAATGTATGCAAGTGTTGGTTTTGGAGCAATATCACAAGTTAAAATTATATCTAGAATGTTAGAAGAATATAGAAAAGCTCATAACGAAGAAAATATAGAACAAAAAATAGAAGAATTAACAAGTAAAAGAAAGCATATAAAACCATCTAACACAGGTGTAGTAGTAAAAGGAATAGATAATTGCTTAGTAAAACTTTCTAAATGTTGTAACCCCGTACCAGGAGATAATATAATAGGATATATTACAAAAGGAAGAGGAGTTTCTGTACATAGAACAGATTGTGTAAATGTAAAAGACTTACTAAAAGAAGAAGATAGAATTATAGACGTTTACTGGTATACAGAAGAAACAGCAGCTTATAATGTTGATATAACAGTATTTGCAAATGACAGAGCAGGTTTACTAGCAGAGGTTATTCAAGTTTTAGGTAATGTAAAAACAAAACTAATAGCTTTAAATTCCAAAACTACTAAAGAGCATATTGCAACAATAGAAATAACTATAGAGGTTGAAAATATAGAAGAACTAAATAAAGTATTAAAAGAACTAAGAAAAATAGATAGCGTATACGAAGTAGCAAGAAAAAAATAAAGGAGTTTTTATGATACTAAAAAGAATAAAAGTACAAATGAAGTTTGTAGGAGAAACTAATTGTTATATTGTTATAGACGAAAAAAAGAAAGAAGCAATAGTAATAGATCCAGCTGGCAATGTACCAAAAATAGTAGAAATTTTAGAAAATTTGGACGTAAAATTAAAATACATATATTTAACGCATTGCCATGCAGACCATATTAATGGAGTAAACGAACTAAAAAATAGTAAAGGTGGTAAAGTTTTAATTCATAGAAACGGAAGAGAAAACCTAGAAAATGGAACACCTATACTTTCAGATTATATTGGAATACCACCATTAAATGTAAAAGAAGATACTATTGTAGATGATGAAGATGTTTTACATGTAGGAGATATAGAATTTAAAGTTATCCATACACCAGGGCATACAAATGATGGAACATCTCTTTATTGTAAAAAAGAAGGTATGTTATTTTCAGGTGATACCTTATTTAAGGGTGCATGGGGCAGAGTAGATTTACCAACAAGTAATTTTGATGATATTATGAATTCTATAATAGAGAAATTACTAATATTGCCAGAAGAAACAATAGTATACCCAGGCCATGGTAGACCAACTAGAATAGGAGATGAAAAGCCAATATATTTGGAAGCAAAACCAAATATAGACTAAATAAAATAAGGAGTGAAAAATATGGAAAGAATAGAGCCAAGAACATTATCTGGTTTTATGGAATTACTACCAAATGAACAAATATTGTTTAACCAGATGAAAGAGAAAATTCAAAAGACATATGAAAAATTTGGTTTTTTACCATTAGATACGCCAATAATTGAATCAGCAGAAGTTTTACTTGCAAAAGCAGGAGGAGAAACAGAAAAGCAAATATATAGATTTCAAAAAGGTGAAAATGATTTAGCTTTAAGGTTTGACTTAACAGTACCACTTGCTAAATATGTGGCTAAAAATTATGGAAGTTTAAGCTTTCCTTTTAGAAGATATCAAATAGGAAAAGTATATAGAGGTGAACGTGCACAAAAGGGTAGATATAGAGAATTTTACCAATGTGATATAGACATAATAGGTGATGGAGAACTAGACTTAATAAATGATGCAGAAATACCAAGTGTTATTTACAATCTTTTTAGAGAATTAGGATTTGAAGATTTTACAATTAAAATAAATAATAGAAAAATTTTAAATGGATTATTCGAAGGAATAAACCAAAAAGAAAATTCTACAGAAATCTTAAGGATTATAGATAAAATAGATAAAATAGGAAAAGAAGCCGTAATAGAAGAATTACAAAAAATAGGAGTAGAAGAACAACAAATAAAATTTATAATAGATTTTATAGAAATAGAAGGAACTTCAAATGAAAAGATAGAAAAATTAGAAAATTTAGGAATAAATAATGATGTTTATAAAAAAGGTTTAGAAGAATTAAAAACAGTAGTAAAAAATGTAAGATTATTTGGTGTTCCAGAGGATAATTTTAAAGTGGATTTAACAATTGCTAGAGGATTAGATTATTATACAGGAACAGTATATGAAACATTTTTAAATGATTACAGAGAGCTAGGAAGTGTATGCTCTGGAGGTAGATACGAGAATTTAGCAGAATATTACACAGAAAAAAGTTTACCAGGAGTAGGAATTTCTATTGGGCTTACTAGATTATTTTATAAATTAAATGAATTAAATATAATTAAAGCAGAAAAGAAATCTATTTCAGATGTTTTAATTATTCCTTTAACAGAAAACTTAGAAGAGCCAATAAAATTATCTACAGAAATAAGAAAACTAGGAGTAAATACAGAAATATATTTAAATAATAAAAAATTAAAAGCAAAATTTAAATATGCAGATAAATTAGAAATACCATATGTAATTGTTGTAGGAGATGACGAAATTAGGTTAAATAAAATTAAATTAAAAAACATGAAAACTGGTGAAGAAAAAGAAATTAATATGCAAGCGGAAGAAATAGTTAAAAGTATAAACAAATAATTCACATTGTTAGCTTTCGTATGTAGTAAAAAAATTAATAAAATATTATGTAAGATTTGTCATATTTTTTAAGAGAGTGGAATATATATTAATTATATATATATACAAGGGTGAAAAGAATTTATGGTGAATGTAAAAGTAATAAAAGCGAAAAATGCTATTATATCCTTTGGAATAATAGCATTTTTATTAATGAGTTTTATTAAAATAATAGTAGTTGGAAAAAACAAAATAAAAGAAGTATCATTAGTACCTTTAATAGAAGATACAATAATCTTAGCAAATGGAAACTCATTAAAAGAATTTAAAAGTATGGATAGGGATAATACAGAGAAAATATTAGCTTCAGAACTGCAAATGAGTAAATATATAAAAGAAAAAGAAATACCAAAAGAAGTGCCGGAAAATAATGAAGTAGAAATAGCAAAAGAAGAAGAAAAAATAGAAGAGGCTAAAACAGGAATAGGAACAGAAATCATATCTGGAGGAAATATAAATAATAAATATACAAATGAATACAATGGAGTTCAGATAAAAAATGAGTCTAAATATGAATTAACAGAAGATATGTTAACGCCAAATATAAATTTAGAAAATAAAAAAGATATTATTATTTATCATACACATACTTGTGAAAGTTATACACAAAGTGCAGGTTTTGAATATACGCCAAGTGGTAATTTTAGAACAACAGATTTAAATTTTTCTGTTGTTAGAGTTGGCAGAGAATTAAAGAATAGGCTAACAAATTATGGATTTAATGTTGTACATAATGAAACATATCACGATTATCCTGCGTATAGTGGATCTTATAATAGATCACTTACTAGCGTAAAAAACGAATTGGTAGCAAATCCAAATACACAAATGGTTATAGATTTACATAGAGATGCAGTAGGAGAAGGAGGAAAATATGCACCTACTGTAAAAATAGGAGATGATTATGTAGCACAAATAATGTTTGTAATAGGAACAGATGGAGGAGGTCTTACACATAAAGATTGGGTTCAAAATTTAAAATTTGCTATAAAAATTGTACAAAAAGGAAATGAACTATATCCAGGCTTGTTTAAACCAATAATGGTAAGAAATTCAAGATATAACCAACATGTAGCAAAAGCAGCAACAATAATGGAAATAGGTGCTACAGGAAACACAATGGAGCAATGTTTGAACAGCATGAAATACTTAAGTAAAGTTATGGATGAAGCACTAAATAAAAATTAAAAAAAGTTGATATATTAACTTTTACACTTTCAAAAAATAATAAAAATGTAGAAAAATGTATTGTTAAGGAAAAAAATATGTGATATAATACTAACTAGTGTCAAATTCTAGGAGGTAATTATTTTGAAAGAAAGAAATTTAAGAAAAACAAACATTGTATGTACAATAGGACCAGCAGTAGAAAATAGAATGGATGAATTAATGAAAGCTGGAATGTCTATTGCAAGAATCAATTTTTCTCATGGAGATTATGAGGAACAAAAAGACAAAATAGCAAGATTTTTTGAAATAAGAAAAGAATTAGGTCTACCAGTTTCTGTAATGTTAGATACAAAAGGACCAGAAATTAGAACAGCGTTAAATAAAGTAGGAAGAGATGTAAAAGTACAATTAAAAGAAGGACAAAAATATACATTCTTCTATGAAGATAGATTAGGAGATGAAGAGGGAACATCTTTATCTTACAAAGACTTATATAAAGATGTAAAACCAGGAAACTTAATTTTAATTGATGACGGTAAAATTCAAGTAAGAGTAGACGAAATAGTAGGAAAAGATATCGTAGGAACAGTATTAAATGATGGAGGAGCTGGTTCAAGAAAAAGTATAAATGTACCAGGTGTTTCTGTAAAAATACCATTCTTAAGTCCTAAAGATATAAATGATTTATCACATGGAGCAAGAGTAGGATTTGATTATGTTGCTGCATCTTTTGTAAGAACAAAAGAAGATATAGCAGAAATGCGTAAAGTATTAGATGATAACGGAGGACAAGACGTTAAAATTTTAGCTAAAATAGAAAACCAAGAAGGAATCGATAACTTCGAAGAAATTTTAGCAGCTTGTGATGGTATAATGGTAGCTCGTGGTGATATGGCTGTAGAAGTTCCATTCGAACAAGTACCAGTTGTACAAAAAAGATTTATAAAAAGATGTAACGAAGAAGGAAAATTAGTAATAACAGCTACACAAATGTTAGAAAGCATGACAAACAATCCATTACCAACAAGAGCAGAAGTAAGTGACGTAGCAAACGCTATTTATGATCGTACAGGTTGTATAATGCTTTCAGGTGAAACAGCTATGGGAGATTATCCTTTAGATTGTGTTAATGCAATGGTAAAAATTGCAAAAAGTGTAGAGCCTACAATAAATTACTGGAAGAGATTTACTAAAAAAGATTGGAATGTTGCAGAAGCAGATATAGAATCACATGCAGCATATACAACATGTGTTACAGCAAGAGATATTAAAGCAGATGCTATAATAGACTACACACATACAGGAAATTCAGCAAGAAGATTAGCAGGTTATGGAGCAGCTTGCCCAATATTTGCTATAACAGATTCAGAAAAAGTATATAACCAATTAGGTCCAGTATGGAATGTATATCCAATTTTAGTAGAAGATGGAGCAGATATAGATGACACAATTGAAAAAGGTATTGCAAAATTAATAGAATTAGGAAATTTAGAAGAAGGAGACACAGCTGTTTTATGTGGAGGTCCACAAATAATTAGCAAAGAAAAAGCAAAATATGCTGTTAATAAAACAGTTGGTGGAATATTAAAAATATAATCTAAAAATAAAAAGAGTTTCAATTTACAAGTAAAAAAGTAAAAAGAAACTCTTTTTTTGCTTATATCAATTGGATTAAAAAAATTACATAATTAGAAAAAATATGTTATAATAGGTGAATTTATATAATATTATATTTACAATTTATGTATACTGTTATATAATATAATGGAAAAAATAAAAAGGAGCAAAAAATGGATAAATTTAAAACATACATTAAATATGCATTAGCATTAGTAGGAGTATTTATTTTAGTTTCTATAGTTTCAAAATTATTAATAATATCAATGTATAAACCAAAAGAATGTAGAATATTATTCGAAAATCCAAAAATAGAAATAATAGATTCTAAAGCTACAAATGCAAATGGATACATATATGGGAATATAACAAATACAACAGGAAGCACTATAGAAAATAAATATATAAAGCTAGATTGTTACTCAGAATATGAAAATAATATAAATACTGGTTATGCAAAAATATTTAAATTAGAGCCAAATGAAAGTCAATATTTTACAATAAAATATAAATGTGAGGGAACAGAAAGAATAGAAATTTCTATGTCTGATACAGCACCAGATTATTTACTAAATCCAATGGATATAGAGCTTACACAAACAGAAAAATTAGCTCTTGTAGTAGGAGGATTAATTGTAATTTATTATATGCCAGTGGGATATTTATTTGGAATATTTCCTTTTTAAATAATTAATTAAGTAAAAAGTAAAATGCAACGATATAAAATAAAAACACATTTATCCTTAAACAAATATGTTAAACATATGAAAAGTACTTGAAATTTTACAAATAAAATTGTAATATAATTTAAGCAATAAAAAATATTTAAAATATATAAATATTTTTATTGCTATTTTTAATCTTTTGTAATATAATCGTAACAGACTTGTAATAATAAAAGAAAAGGAGAATATTAATGTTTGGTTTTGGTCAAGATATAGGAATAGATTTAGGTACAGCTACAGTAATTGCATATGTAAAAGGCAAAGGTATAGTTTTAAGAGAGCCTGCAGTTGTTGCTGTAGATAAAATTTCTGGAGATGTTCTTGCTGTGGGTCAAGAAGCGAGAAGAATGTTAGGAAGAACTCCAGGGAATATCGTGGCCACTAGACCATTAAGAGATGGAGTAATATCAGATTACACAGTAACAGAAAAAATGTTAAAATATTTTATAAATAAAGTGTGTGGAAAATTTATATTTGCACCAAGAATTATGATATGTATACCTTCTCAAGTAACTGAAGTAGAAAAAAGAGCAGTAATAGATGCAGCATCACAAGCAGGAGCTCGTAAAGTGTATTTAATAGAAGAACCAATAGCAGCAGCAATTGGTGCAGGAATAGACATATCTAAGCCATATGGTAATATGATTGTAGACATTGGTGGAGGAACAACAGATGTTGCTGTAATTTCTTTAGGTGGATCAGTTGTAAGTACATCTTTAAAAATAGCAGGAGATAAACTAGATGAAGCAATAGTAAGATATATAAAAAGAAAACATAATATAATGATAGGCGAAAGAACAGCAGAAGACTTAAAAATAAATATAGGATGTGTATATCCAAAAATACAAGATGTAGAGATGGATATAAGAGGTAGAGATTTATCAACAGGTTTGCCAAAAACAATTACAGTATATTCTAGCGAAATGCTAGAAGCTTTAATAGAACCAGCAATGATGATAGTAGATGCAGTACATTCAGTACTAGAAAAAACACCACCAGAGCTTGCAGCAGATATAAGCGATAGAGGTATATATATGACAGGTGGAGGTTGTTTAGTAGATGGACTAGACAAACTATTACAAGAAAAGACAGGAATAAATGTAATGATAGCTGAAGATGCTATTTCTTGTGTAGCATTAGGAACAGGTAAAGCATTAGATAATCTTGATGCTCTAGATGGTAAAACAAGAAAATAATAAAACTAGAAATATAATTTAGAAGAATAGCCCTCTTCATTTATATATAGTAGCACTTTGTTTTTTAGCAGAGTGCTTTTTTAGATAGTAAGAAATTTATCCTGGTAGGATAAATTTCTGTACTAGATAATTATGGCGTACCTTAGATTTTCTTAGAATTTACATTTGCTAGAAAAGCTTAGGTACGCTTTTTTAGATTAGCACAATTACATAAAAAAATCATATAATATATAAGAAGGTGATATTATGCAGGAATTTATAATAAATGCAATATTATGGACGCTTGCTTTATATGGTTTAATAGAGATTGCAAAAGTAATAAGATATTATTTTTCTTGTACGAAATTTAAACAAGATGGAATATATGTAATAATAGCAGCGAAAAATCAAGAAGAAAAGATAGAATGTTTTACAAGAAATATAATTTGTAAATTATTATATGGCAAAGAAGAATTAAGTAAAGGAATAATAATGGTAGACTTAGACTCTAATGATGATACATATAAAATAATTTCAAAATTATCTAAAGACTATAATTTTATAAAAGCTTCAGATTGGAACGAATGTAAAGAAATAATGGACGAAATTTCAAAATAAATTTGTTAATATTTTACTAATGTGATAAAATTGCTACATTATTAGTTTTAATAAAACTATAGAAAAGAGGTAAAATGTGGAACTTACAGGACAGCTAACAGAAATAATATATCAAAATGAAGTTAATAGTTATTTAATAGGAATATTGGAAACAGAAGAAGATACAATTACAATAGTAGGATATATGCCATTTTTAGTAGAGGGAGATTACATAAAAGTAATTGGTAATTTTGTTACACACAAAGAATATGGTATACAATTTAAAGTAGAAACATTCGAAAAAATAATGCCAAAAACATTAGAATCATTAGAAAAATACTTATCAAATGGTACAATTAAAGGTATTGGACCAGCAACAGCAAAAAAAATAGTAAGATTATTTGGAGAAGATACAATAAATGTATTCAAATTCGAACCAGAAAAATTAACACAAATAAAGGGTATAACTAAGGAAAAAGCAATAGAAATGGCTCAATGTTTTGTAGAAAACTGGGATCTTTGGCAAATTGTTGGTTTTTTAGATAATTTTGGAATAAGCCCTGCCAATGCTAAAAATATATACAAAAAATTAGGACCACAAACAATAGATGAAATAGAAGAAAATCCATATATTTTAATAGATTTAGTAAAAGGAGTAGATTTTACTAAATTAGACAAATATGCTTTAGAAAATGGATTTGATATAAATAATTACAAAAGAATTAAATGTGGAATAAAATATAGCTTATTAAAAATTACATATAATGGGCATTGTTGTACACTTGAAGAAAATTTAATAAAATATGTTAAAGATCTTTTAAAAGTAGAATATGATGATATAGAACATTGTTTAATAGATTTAAATGTAAAAGAAGAAATTGTTATAGAAAAAAGAGAAGAAGAAAATTGGGTCTATAGTAAAGAATTATATGAAGCAGAAGCCAATATTGCAAGTAAATTAATTGTGTTGGATTCTGCAAAAAATATAAAAAAGATAGCTGGTTTTAACGAAGAATTAGAAAAGATAGAAAAAGTAGGAAATATAAAATTGTCTTCAAAACAAAAAGAAGCGATACAAACAGTAAACTCTAACAATGTTGTAATAATAACAGGAGGCCCAGGAACTGGAAAAACGACTATTATAAAGAATGTAATAGAAATATATAAAACTCATGGCAAAAAAGTTGTACTATGTGCGCCAACTGGACGAGCTGCTAAAAGAATGACAGAAATGACAGGTGAAGAGGCAAAAACTTTACATAGATTATTAGAAATAGGAAAAATAGAAAAAGAAAACGAGTTTACAATTATGAATTACGAAGTGGCACCAATAGATGCAGATGTAATAATAGTAGACGAAGCATCAATGGTAGATATTTATTTAATGAATTATTTGCTAAATGGAATATATCAGGGGACTAAACTTATATTAGTAGGAGATACAGACCAATTACCATCTGTTGGACCAGGTAGTGTTTTAAAGGATATTATAAATTCAGAAAGAATAAAGACTATATTTTTAGATGAGATTTTTAGGCAAGCAGCACAAAGTAAAATAATTGTTAATTCACACAGAGTAAATGATGGAGAATATTTTTTAGAAAAAGAAGAACAAAAAGATTTAAAAGATGACTTTTTTTATATAAAAGAAAAAAGTCAAGATGTAATGCTTGCACAGTTGATTTCTTTATGTAAAGGAAGATTAGAGAATTTTGGCAATTATAATTTTTTTGAAAATATTCAAATTTTATCACCAACTAAAAAGGGAATCTTAGGAACAAAAGAACTAAATAAAAAGTTACAAGAAGAATTAAATCCATCAGACGATAAGAAAAACGAAAAAAAGGTTGGAGATATAATTTTTAGAGAAGGCGATAGAGTAATGCAAGTTAAAAATAATTACGACATATATTGGGAGAAAGGAAATACTCTTAGCTTAAACTATGAAACGGGAACAGGCATATTTAATGGTGAAATTGGGAAAATAGTAAAAATAGATTTTATAAATAAACAAATAAAAATATTATTTGATGATGAAAAGGAAGCATGGTATGCATTTTCTGATATGGACCAAATAGAACATGCATATGCTATAACAGTGCACAAAGCACAAGGGAGCGAATTTGATGTTGTAATAGTAGTTGTAACACAATCTTCTGCAATGTTACTTACAAGAAATTTACTATATACAGGTTTAACAAGAGCTAAAAAATTGTTAATACTAATTGGAAATGATAATGTAGTAAAATTTATGATACAAAATGCAGATACCAAAATAAGAAACACAGGATTAGAATATAAACTAAAAATGATATAGTAAATATAATTTTATGGTAGGAATTAAAAGATATAAAAATACTAAAAACTAGATTAATAAAAAATTGGGGGCTATAAGGAGAAAAAATGAATTTTTTAAATATAGCTTCCAATTTATTTTTTCCACAAACCTGTGCTATATGTGACAAAATTTGTGATGAGATAATATGTAATAAATGCAAAATAAAGTTAAAATACACAATTTATCCAAACAGAAAATGTTTTTTAGATAGAAAAGGAATTTTTTATGATGAACATATGCACATTTGTAAATATAATGGAATAATTAAAGATAAAATAAGAAAATATAAGTTCAAAGACAATGCATACTTATATAAATTTTTTGCGCAAATAATATATACAAATAAAAAAGTTATGCAATATATACAAAAATATGATTATATAATACCAGTACCATTACATAAGTATAGGTATAGAGAAAGAGGATATAACCAAGCATATTTAATTTTAAAAGAACTTTCTAAATTAGAAAAAAATATAATAATAAAGAATAATATAATTAAAAAAACAGAAAATATAAAACCACAAAGTACTTTAAATAAAGCAGAAAGAAAAGATAATATAAGAGGTGTGTATGAGATAATTAATAAAGAAAATAAAATAGAAGATAGAAAGATATTAATATTTGATGATGTTTTTACAACAGGAAGTACAACAAACGAATGTAGTAGAGTTCTTAAAGAACATAAAGTAAAAAAAGTAGGAGTACTAACAATAGCAAAAGATTAGAATATATGTATAACACCTCATTTGAGGTATTATATTTCCATTTGGCTACCTAAAAAGCTAGCAGCAGATTGTGCTACTTTTGCTTCTACATCAGTCATTTTAGTAGAAGCTTCTTTAGAAAGTAATATAACAGTTCCAATAGAATCACCATTAGAAATAATTGGATATACAATTTGAGAATTATATTTTTTATCTGATTTATCATTTTTTACAATAGGAACAGACAAATTATTATTTTTATCACTTTTATAAATTTCTTTATCTTCCATAATCTGCTCTATTTCCTGACTTAAACTTTGCTCTAAGTAATCTTTTTTAGAACCACCAGCAACTGCAATAACAGTATCTTTATCTGTTATGCAAGCAATATGTCCTGTTGTTTTTGCTAAAGTTTCAGCATATCCGAAGGCAAATTCAGATAATTCACCAATAGGAGAGTATTTTTTTAATATAACTTCACCTTCTTTATCGGTAAATATTTCTAAAGGATCACCGTTCTTTTATTCTTAAAGTTTTTCGTATTTCTTTTGGAATAACTACTCTACCTAAATCATCAATTCTTCTTACTACTCCAGTTGCTTTCATAAATTTCCTCCTTTTAAGTTTTGTCTAAAATTAGTATTTCTAGAAATAATTAAATTATGCACTAAAAGATAAAAATATGATAATTCTTGCAATTTACATTAGAATATAATATAATTTAAATGCGAAAAATAAGCTAAAATTAATATATTAGCATAAAAAAGCAAAGCCAAAAGGAGAAGAAAATGAAAGCAATAGAAATAAGAAATAAGTTTTTAAAATTTTTTGAAGAACATAATCATAAAGTAATACCAAGTGCACCATTAATTCCAATTAATGATCCATCTGTATTATTTACAACTGCTGGAATGCAACCATTAGTACCATATTTGTTGGGAGAAAAACATCCAGAAGGTAATAAACTAACAGATTACCAAAAATGTGTAAGAACAAACGATATAGAAGAGGTTGGAGATAATAGACACTTAACATATTTCGAAATGTTAGGTAATTGGTCATTGGGAGCATATTTTAAAGAAGATGCAATAAAAATGAGTTTTGAATTTTTAACAAAAGAATTAAATATTCCTGTAGAAAAATTATCTGTTACTTGTTTTGCAGGAAATGATGATGCTAAAAAAGATGAAGAAGCAGCAAAATATTGGGAAGAAGTTGGAATTCCAAAAGAAAGAATATATTTCCTAAAAGAAAATTGGTGGATAGCAGGCGAAGAAGGTCCTTGTGGTCCAGATACAGAAATGTTTTATGATACAGGTAAGCCAAAATGTTCTGAAGGTTGTAACCCAGACTGCGACTGTGGTAAATATGTAGAAATTTGGAATAATGTATTTATGAAATATTTTAAACATAAAGATGGAAAATTAACAGAATTAAAACAACATAATGTAGATACAGGGCTTGGTTTAGAAAGAATGACAATGCTACTACAAGGAAAACAAACTCCATTTGAAACTGAGTTATTTGCACCAGTAATGCAAAAATTAGAAGAGTTACAAAAAGTAGATAACGTGCAAAGTAGAAGAATTGTTGCAGAACATTTAAGATCTTCTATGATGATTATAGCAGATGGAGGAAGACCAAGTAATATAGACAGAGGATATGTTTTAAGAAGACTAATAAGAAGAATGATAAGACATCTAAACAAACTTCAAATAAACTTATCAGAAACAGAAAACTTAATAAACTTAAATATAGAAAACTTAAAAGAAATGTATCCGGAATTAATTAAAAATAAAGAAATAATAGTGCAAGTTATATTGGAAGAACAAAATAAATTTGTAAAAACATTAGAACATGGAGAAAGAGAATTTATAAAAGCTACTAATAAAGCGAAAGAACAAGGAAAAGATAGTATAGATTCAGAAACAGTATTCAGATTATATGATACTTATGGTTTCCCACCAGAGGTAACAGAAGAATTGGCAAAAGAAAATAACATAAATGTAGACATGGAAGGATTCAATAAATTATTTAAAGAACATCAAGAAAAATCAAGACAAGGTAGTGAGCAAAAATTTAAAGGTGGTTTAGCAGAACAAAACGAGCAAACTACAGCTTACCATACTGCAACACATTTATTACATGAAGCATTAAGAGAAGTTTTAGGCGAACATGTAAAACAAAGTGGCTCTAATATTACTACAGAAAGACTAAGATTTGACTTTACACATCCACAAAAAATGACAAAAGAGGAAATAAAAGAAGTTGAAGATTTAGTAAATAAAAAAATAGAAGAAGATTTACAAGTAACTTGTGAAGAAATGTCTTATGATGAAGCTAAAAATTCTGGAGCAATAGGGTTATTTACAAGCAAATATGGTGACAGAGTAAAAGTGTATACAATAGGTGACTTTAGTAAAGAAATTTGTGGAGGACCACATGTAAAACATACAGGAGAACTTGGTAAGTTTAAAATAAAGAAAGAAGAATCTAGTTCTTCTGGTATTAGAAGAATAAAAGCGGTATTAATTAAAGAATAATTATGGAGGCACAAACATGGAAAATTGTTTATTTTGTAAAATAATTAATAAAGAAATACCATCTACAATAGTATATGAAGATGAAGAAATATTAGCATTTAAAGATATTAATCCAATAGCACCAGTGCATATATTAGTAATACCAAAAAAACACTTTAATGATATAAGTGAAGTAAGTGAAAAAGATTCAGATATTATTGCAAAAATACACTTAGTAATAAATAAAATAGCTAAAGAACAAGGAATTGCAGATAGTGGCTATAGGATAATAAACAATTGCAAAGAAGATGGAGGACAAGAAGTTAAACATCTACATTTTCACTTAATAGGAGGAAAAAAATTAGGAACGAAGATGTGCTAAAACAAAAGAAAAATTTACATAAAGTATAGGAAAACATACAAACATATGGTATAATATACTTTAGAGAGATAATTGGAGGTAAGATTATGTTTATAGATAGTAAATATAGTAAAATACTAACTGTATTATTAGTTGTTGTAATAATTGGAATAGTTGGACTATTAGGATTTTTAGGTTATGAAATGTATACAAAATATTTTCTAGAAGAAGATACTCAAGCTTTTATGGAAGAAGAATTTAGAAACAATACAGGAATCAAACCTTTAGAAACAAACAATGTTGTAGGTGATTTTAATTCACTAATGGATGTTAACTCTGTTTCAAACACAAGTGGTAATGGTGGTACAGGTGAAAAGAAATTTAAAGGGTTCGATGTTTTGGGAGCAATAGAAATACCAAAAACTAACGTAGACCTTCCAATATTAAAGCAAATGGGAACAAAAGCAATGAATACATCTGTAGTACAACTATATGGTCCAGGACCAAACCAAGTAGGAAATACAGTAATTGCAGGGCATAATTATAGAAATGGGCAATTCTTTTCAAATAATTACAAATTACAAAATGGAGATATTATATATATTACAGATAATGCCGGAAATAAATTAAAATATGAAATATATAATAAATATGAAACAACTCCAGAAGATTCAGACTATATGGAAAGAAATACAGACGGAAAACCAGAAATATCTTTAACTACTTGTACAGATGATAGCAAAGCAAGAATTATAATTTGGGCAAGACTTGTTAATTAATACATAAATTGATTTTTGTTTAAAAGTGAATTGTAATTTTGTACAATTCACTTTTAAAATTTTTATTGTATAGGAAAAATCGGTAGATTTTGAATATTGAGCAAGGTTAAATTTTATTAAATCCCGAGAATTAGGAGGAAAAAATGAGTACAGCAGAAGAAACATATAAAAAAATTTTAAATGTTTTTTTTATAATATTATTAATAGCGTTATTATGTATTGCAGGTTATATAGCTTATAAATTTATTTCTGCTAAAATTATAAATGATGATTCGGAAGAATATATAGCAGAATTTGAAAATGAAATAGGAGAACTAGAAGAAGATATAATAAATGACGAAACAGTAGAAAATGCTGAAAACCAAGGAGAAAACACTACAAAAAATAAAGCTAAAACAGTAAATAATGCAAGAAAATCTAAGTCTAAAAAAAGTGTGAAAAAATATTATAATTATGATATATGTGGATATATAAGAATTCCAAAAACAGGAATAAAATATCCAATTATATCTACACTTTCAAAACAGGCTCTAGAAAAAGGTGTATGTGTGGAATATGGTCCAGGACCGAATGAACCAGGTAATACAGTAATTGCAGGTCATAATTATTTAAATAGATTATTCTTTTCTAAAAACAAGAATTTAAATATAGGTGATAAAGTGTATATTACAGACTTATATGGCGTAACAGTAGAATATACAATATATAATAAATTTGAAACATCTCCACAAGATACAAACTATATGTTTAGAGATACAGGTGGTGTACCAGAAATAACACTTGCAACATGTTCACAAAATGGTTCTGCAAGATTAATTTTATGTGCTAAATAGGAAAGATTTATTTAAAGACAAATTTTTGCAATTAGATATTGAAAAAGAATATATTAAGTGATACAATACAACTACTTTAAAAGGGAGTAGCTTATAAACTACTAATCAACAGACTCGAACTATTCTGGTTAGTAACCTAATTTAGGTAAGCAAGACTTTTAGAAAACACAGAAAGTTTTTTAAAGTCTTGCTTTTTGTGTATAATATAAAAAAGGAGAGATGAAAGTGAATTGGTTTAACAAAGGAATAAGTCAAGTAGAAAAAGAATTACAAACAGACATTAAAACAGGCTTGACAGACGAACAAGTAAAAGCAAATTACGAAAAGTATGGAATGAATGAATTAAAACAAAAAAAGAAAAAATCTTTATTTGTAAAATTCTTAGAACAATTTAAAGATTTTATGATAATTGTTTTAATTGTAGCAGCAGTAGTTTCTGGAGCAGTAGGAATTGCAGAAGGAGAAGGAATAACAGATACAATTATTATTCTAATAGTAGTTATAGTTAATGCAATAATTGGTGTAGTACAAGAAAGTAAAGCAGAAAAATCTTTAGAAGCTCTACAAAAGTTAAGTGCACATGCATCAAAAGTTATGCGTAATGGAAAAATAAGTGTTGTACAATCTAAAGAACTAGTTCCAGGTGATGTAGTTGTTTTAGATACAGGTGACTATGTGCCAGCAGATTTAAGAATAGTAGAAAGTGCAAATCTAAAATCACAAGAAGCATCTTTAACAGGAGAATCTGTCCCTGTAGATAAAGACACAGAAATAATAGAAGACGAAAAAATTAGTCTTGGTGATAGAAAAAATATGCTTTTCTCATCTTCACTTATAACATATGGAAGAGGAAAAGGTATTGTTGTAGAAACAGGAATGAATACAGAAGTTGGTAAAATTGCAAAAATAATTAACGATACAGAAGGAACAGAAACACCACTTCAAACAAAGCTAAATAAATTAGGTAAAACATTAGGAATAGCAGCTCTTGCAATATGTGTAGTAATATTTGTAATAGGTATTGCATATGGAAAAAATGTAATAGATATGTTTATGACAGCTGTAAGCTTAGCAGTTGCAGCAATACCAGAAGGTTTAGCAGCAGTATCTACAATTGTTTTAGCAATTGGGGTACAAAGAATGGTAAAGAAAAATGCAATAATAAAGAAATTACCAGCTGTAGAAACTTTAGGAAGTGCTACAGTTATATGTTCAGATAAAACAGGAACTTTAACACAAAATAAAATGACAGTTCAAAAAATATTTGCAAATGGAAATTTAGAAGATGTTGCAAATGTGAAAGAAATAAGCAATGAATTAAATAAAGTAATGGAAGTATGTACATTATGTAATGACACTAAAATTGGTGCAGAAGACCAATTAACAGGAGATCCAACAGAAACAGCACTAATAGATTTAGGATTTAAAATAGGATATAATGTTAAAGAAATTTTAAAATTAAAAAGAATAAAAGAAATTCCATTCGATTCAGACAGAAAATTAATGACAACTGTAAACAAAGTAGGAGATAAATATGTTGTTTATACAAAAGGTGGAATTGATGAATTACTTGCAAGATGTAATTCTTATTCAGTAAATGGGGAAATTAAAACAGATTTAGAAAATTATAAATCTGTAATAGATAAATACAACATTAGCATGGCAAAAGAAGCTTTAAGAGTATTAGCAATGGCATATAAGGAACTAGACCATGAACCAACAGATGACGAAATGAAAACTATAGAAAATGATTTAATATATGTTGGTATGGTTGGAATGATAGACCCACCAAGAGAAGAAGTTAAAGTAGCAGTAGAAAAATGTAAGACTGCAGGAATAAAGACTGTAATGATTACAGGTGACCATAAAATAACAGCTGTTGCAATTGCAAAAGCATTAGGAATACTTGAAAATGAAGAAGAAGCAATAACAGGTCAAGATCTTGAAGAAATGTCAGACGAGGACTTAACAAAAAATATTAGGAAATATTCTGTATATGCAAGGGTATCACCAGAGCATAAAGTTAGAATAGTAAAAGCATGGCAAGCAAATGGCGAAATTGTAGCAATGACAGGTGATGGTGTAAACGATGCACCAGCATTAAAAACAGCTGATATTGGTTGTGCAATGGGAATTGTTGGTACAGATGTTTCTAAGGAAGCAGCAGATGTAATTCTAACAGACGACAATTTTGCAACTATCGTATCTTCTGTAGAGGAAGGAAGACGTATTTATGACAATATATTAAAAGCAATACAATTTTTACTTTCTAGTAATGTTGGTGAAATAATAGTATTATTCCTTGCAATTCTTTTAACACCATGGCTTGGAAGCACATTTGGAATAGATATTGGTTTAATAGAAGTATTACTTCCAATTCATATATTATGGGTTAATTTAGTAACAGATTCACTTCCAGCATTAGCCTTAGCAGTAGACCCTGCTGAAGATGATGTAATGAAAAGAAAACCTAATAAGCAAAAAGGTATATTTACAAAAGGGATGAGCTTTAGAGTAGTATATCAAGGTATTATGATTGGCTTACTTACACTTGCAGCATTTATAATAGGTCTTGCTACACCAGAAGAAAATTTACCAAAAATGGTAAGAGTAGAAGGAACATTATATAGTGTAGAAGAGGTAGAAAATTTAGATGAAGCTTTAGCAAATGGAGCTAAATATGTAGAACCACAAGAAGTAAAAGTAGAAATAGGCCAAACAATGGCGTTTATAGTATTAGCATTTTCAGAACTTGTACATGTATTTAATATTAGAAATAATAAAAAATCTATATTTAAAACACATCCATTTAACAACAAAATGCTATTGCTAGCAATAGGTGGCTCAGCAGCATTAATGCTTGTAATATTATTAGTACCAGCATTAAGACACATATTTAGTATACCAATTTTACCTATGAGTAATTTAATAGAAACAATATTATTAATACTAGCGCCACTAGTAATAGTAGAAATATTCAAACTATTAAAAATAAATACATCAAAAGAAGAAGCATAACATAGTAGCCGGGATTTTGGGACAGCCCTTAAAATCCCGGTTGAATTTTTGAAAAAATTAATATATAATGTGTTAAATACAATTATTAGGTGAGCAAAGATGACATTAGATTTAATAGAAATAAAACCAAGATTAAATATAAAAAAAGTAATATTAATTACAATTTCTATCTTATTAATAATAGCAATTGTAGCTGTATCTTCATTTTTTGGTATACGTAATTATTATAATAAATTAAGTATAATCGAACAAAAAATATCTCAAAAAAGTGTACCAGAGCACAAATTATTTTATTCAGATGAAGTAAAAAAGAATGAAATAGTTAATAGAGTAGCAAATATATATAACTCAAACTATAAAAGAGTATTTTTAACATTTGATGATGGACCATCTAAGTCTGTTACAATTCCAATTTTAGATATATTAAAAGAAAATAACGTAAAAGCGACATTTTTTGTTTTGGGAAGTAATGCTGAAAGATATCCAGAAATAGTAAAAAGAGCATATCAAGAAGGACATTATATAGCTAATCATAGTTTTACACATGTGTATGCTAATATATATGCATCACCTCAAAATGTTTTAGACGAGTATAATAGAACAGAAACTGCTATAAAAAATGCAATAGGAAATCAAAATTATAATTCTAGACTATTTAGATTTCCGGGGGGAACATCGGGAGGAAAATATGCAAACACAAAAAAAGATGCTGTTAATTTGCTAAACCAAAATAATGTGGCACATTTAGACTGGAATGCGCTAACAGCAGATGCAGCGGGCTTAGAAAATGTAGATGAAATGTTAAAGTATGTAGAAAAAACAATAGGAAATAAGAACAGTGTAGTAATTTTAATGCATGACACAGGTATAAAAAAAGGAACATCTGAACTTTTACCACGATTGATACAAATGCTAAAAGAAAAAGGTTATGTTTTCGAAAATATTTATGATTTATTAGAATAAAAAAACGAATACCAAATTTTTATAAAAAATTGGTATTCGTTTTTTAAATAATTATCTTAAAAAGATAATTGCATGGGTTATTTTGTTATTTAGACTTTTTATAATTACTTTATGAGTATTTTCTTCAAAAGTATAGTAACATTTTACTTGTTCGTGAAGTCGAATTTGCTTTTTATAAGATATTTCAAAATAATTAAACATATTGTTATAAACATCTTCTGGTAATACTTCATAAGCCATATCTAAGTAATATAAGTTATGCATATGATTGTTTAAATCAATTTGAGAGCGACTAACAGTATATGTACAGGAAGAAATATAGTTTTCAGAAACATTCAATTTCTTTAGTAAAGATTCTTCTTCAGAAAATACATTTTTGGTATCTGGGTGGTATAAATTAAGTACTTCTTCGGGAATCGGTTTTAATTTGCCAGTAGTTGTATCAATTAAAACCCATTTAGAAGTTGCAATTATAACTAGTTCATTAGTACTATTATATACTTCAAAATCACGATAAGTAGAAAACTTTTCCGGATTTTTTGCCCATGTTATAATGTGCAATTTATCACCATAAACAGGCCTTTTTAATACTTGTACTTTCCAACCAAGTAATACCCAAGATGAGTGTGTTAAAGGTATGTTATTAAGACCAAAGTTAATGCTATCTGAATGATAAGAACCGATATTTTCTAAAAAAGCTAATATAGATTTATTACTCAAAAAATTAGGATTTTCTATATCTCGTAATCCAATTTCGAAATCATGTTCGAAAAAAGCCATTTTAAAGCCTCCTTATAGTTTAGTAAAATTTATAATTGATTTTATCATATAAAAAATAAAATTACAATTGTACTGGGTAGTACAGAAACGGGAAAAATTATTTACAAAATTTAATTATTGTGACATAATAGTAAAAGTATAGGAGTGAGATAATTATGAGAATATTAAGAGATTTTAAAATGCCAGATTTTAAATTTCCTAAAATGAAAATGGAAGGTATGGAAGACATCGAAGAAATGCAAATTAATTATGATCAAATAGAAAAAATGAAAGATAAAAAGTTTAAAAATAAGTTTTACGAAGAAACTCATTACACAGATGTAAAAGAGATTTTCAAAAGATCTATAGAAAAATATAAAAATAACATTTATATTTTAGAAAGACCAGAACATGACCACAAAGCTAAATTTGAAGAATTTACTTATGAAAGATTTGGTAATGATGTTATTAATTTAGGAACAGGTCTTATAAAACATTTAAATCTAAAAGGCGAAAGAATTATAATAATAGGTGAAAATACATATTATTGGTATGTATCTTATTTTTCTATTTTATGTGGTGCTGGAATTGCTGTTCCAGTAGATAAAGAATTACCAAATAATGAAATAGAAAATGTAATAAAACGTTCACGTGCATCTGCTGTAATCTTTTCTAAAAAGAAAAAAGATGCAATAGATAAAATAAAAGATAATCTTCCAATGGTTAAATATTTTATCGAGATGAATAGTGATGCAAATTTACAAGGCAGAGATATAGGAATAGAAAAAGTAATAGAAGAAGGTAAAAAAATAACAGACTCAGGAAATACAGAATATATGGATATAGAAATAGACCCAGAGGAATTTAAATTTTTAATATTTACTTCTGGAACTACCTCACAAGCAAAAGGAGTTATGCTATGCCATAGAAACTTAGCAGAAAATGTAAATGCAGTTTCAAAATATGTAAAAATATATGAAAGTGATAGATTCTTTTCTGTATTACCACTTCATCATACATATGAATCTTCAATTGGAGCATTACTACCATTTGCAAATGGTTCTTCAGTTACTGTTTGTGGAGGATTAAGATATATTGTTCCAGATATGCAAGAAGCAAAGCCAACTGCAATGCTTGCTGTTCCATTACTAGTAGAAAACTTATACAAAAAAATTAACCAAACTATAGAAAAAAGCGGAAAAGCAGGTCTTGTAAATTCTATGATACATGTAACAAATGCACTAAAAGGTGTTGGAATAGACATAAAGAGAAAAGTATTTAAAGAGATATATGACAATTTAGGTGGAAATATGAGAATAATAGTTTCTGCTGCAGCACCAATAGATAAAAAAATAGGAAGATGGGTTCAAGATATAGGAATAGAATTTCTACAAGGATATGGTTTAACAGAAACAGCACCTATTGCAGCGCTTACACCAGAATGTGATCCAAGAGTAGGATCTGTAGGTATTCCAGTAAATTGTGCTCAAATAAAAATACATAATCCAAATGAAAACGGTGAAGGAGAAATTTGGATAAAGAGTAAAACATTAATGCTTGGTTATTACGAAGATGAAGAAGCAACAAAAGAAGTAGTATATGATGGCTGGTTTAATTCTGGAGATATTGGATATCAAGATAAAGATGGATATGTATATGTTACAGGAAGAAGTAAAAATGTTATAGTAACACAAAATGGAAAAAATATTTACCCAGAAGAAATAGAACTTTTATTATCAAAGATACCAGAAATTGCAGAATGTATGGTATATGGTAAAGAAGTAGAGGGCGAAAAAGAACTAATAATTTCTGTAAAAGTAATACCAAACAAAGAAGAAATAGAAAGATTACATGGAAAAGACTTAAAAGAAGAAGAAATACACAAAATAATTTGGAACAAAATAAAAGAAGTAAATAAAAGTTTAACATCATATAAAGCAATAAAAAATCTAGAATTAAAACATGACGAATTTGCTAAAACAACAACAATGAAAATAAAAAGATATGTAGAACTTCAAAAAGATAAGACAAAAGAATAAAACATAGGTTAAAGGAATATCAAATAGAAGATATTAAAGCAAATACTATGAATATAAAACCAAAGAGTAAAGTATAATTTAAAGAAAGTAGAAGACAAGATGAAAAAGAGAGTACTATTTATATCTAGCACAGGTGGACATTTTAATGAACTTATGCAGTTAAAGCCAATGTTTAAAAAATATGACTATCATATAATTACCGAAAAAGACAAATTTACAGAAGGTTTTAAAAAAGAATATGGAAAAAAGATTTCGTATATGCTATATGCTACAAGAACACATCCACTTGTGTACCCATTTAAATTTTTATGGAATTGTATATTAACAGTAATTTATTTTATAAAAATTAGACCTAAATACATAGTAACAACTGGAACACATAATGCAGGTCCAATGTGCCTATTAGGCAAAATATTTGGAAGTAAAATTATATACATAGAAACATTTGCAAATAGAAATTCTAAAACATCAACTGGAAAATTAGTTTATAAATTTGCAGATTTATTTATAGTGCAATGGGAAGAAATGTTAAAATTATACCCAAAAGCAAAATTAGGAGGTTCAATATATTGATTCTAATATTATTAGGAACACAAGATAACAGTTTTCACAGATTACTAGAAGAAGTGCAAAAATTAATAAATAAAAATGTAATAACAGAGAAAGTTATTGTTCAAGCAGGTAGAACTAAGTATGAGTCAAAAGATATGGAAATATATAGTTTAATGCCAGAAGAAAAGCTTGCGGAACTAATGAAAAAGTCAGACTTAGTAATAACACATGGTGGGGTTGGTTCTATAGTTATGGCCCTAAAAATGGGGAAAAAAGTTATTGCAGTACCACGTTTAAGTGAATTTGGAGAGCACATAAATGATCACCAAATTCAAATAATAGATTCTTTTAATAGTCAAGAATTTTTAATAGGTATAACCGAACTAAAAGATTTAGAAGAAGCCTTAAAAAGATCAAAAGAATTTAAACCTAAAAAATTTGAAAGTAAAACAGAACATATGATAAATTTAATTGAAGACTTTATAGATAACAATTAAAGATGATATAAAATTAGTATATAACAAAAAATATAAAGCTTAAGGAAAGAATCCTTAAGCTTTAATTTTGCTATTTTAAAATATATTAACTAGAAGAATTATATATTTGTTTAAGTCTTAAATTAATTGACACATCAGCAGTTTTAATATACAATGACATAAGAAAAAACTAGCAGAAATAAGGAGAAAATAGTATGAAAAAATAAAAATTCCATAACTATGTGTACCCTTGCGAGTAAAGAGGGAAAGGAATGAAATCTTGTATGAAAAAAATATTATTTGCAGCATATAATTTAGACCTAGGTGGAATAGAAACATCGCTTGTAACTCTTACAAATTTTTTGCTAGAAAAAGGTTATGAAATAACAATTGCTTTAGAAAAAAAAGAGGGAGTTTTTTTAGATAAAATTTCTCCAAATATAAATATAATAGAATATGCACCATCAAATGAAAAGAATGTAATTAAACGAAAAATAAGTAATTTAGTAAAAAGATATAAATTTATAAAAAAATACAAAAATAAATTTGATTTTTCAGCAAGTTTTGCGACATATTCCATACCATCAAGCTTTATAGCAAGAACATGCTCGAAGAATAATGCTATATGGGGACATGCTGATTATCTATCTTTATACAATAATAATATAGAAGAAATGAAAGATTTTTTTTATAAAAGGAAAATATCAAAATTTAAAAATATTGTATTTGTTTCAAACGAAGGAAAAGAGAGTTTTATAAAAGCTTTTCCAAAATTAAAAGATAGAGTTTATGTATGTAATAATTTAATAAATTATAAACGAATATTAAATAAAGCTGAAGAACCTATAAATGATTTAAAAAAAGAAAATGTGGTTACATTTTTAAATGTGGGAAGACATGATGAAAAACAAAAGAAGTTAACAAGAGTAATTTATTCAGCAGAAAAACTAAAAAAAGATAATAAAAAATTTAGGATAATATTTATAGGCGATGGACCAGATACAGAGCTTTACAGAAAACAAGTAAAAGAAAAAGGATTAGAAAAAGAAATTATTTTCTTAGGAAGAAAGAAAAATCCATATCCATATTTTAAATTAGCAGATTGTGTAGTCTTATCTTCAGATTATGAAGGTTATCCAGTAGTATATTTAGAATCTTTTGTAATGCAAAAGCCGATTATAACTACAAATGTTTCAGATTCTGAGCAGATAGAAGGACATGGAATAGTTGTAGAAAAAGATGAAAACGAAATTTATAAAGCCATGAAACAATACATAGAAAAAGGCTACGAAATAACCAAAGAATTTGATGCAGAAGAATATAATAACAAAATATATGAAAAGTTAAATGAACTTTGGGGACGTTATTAAAAGTTCACTTTAAACAAGAAGCGTTATGGGCTCTTAAAAAATATATTAGAAGCAAAAAAAGCAACCGGGATTTTAAGGACCGTCCCCGAATCCCGATTTTATAGAAATGGAGAATAAATGAAAAAAATTAGTGTTATTATTCCAGTATATAATACGGAAAAATATTTAAAAAGATGTTTTGATTCGGTAATAGAACAAAATTATCCAAACGTAGAGTTGGTAATTATTAATGATGGAAGTAAGGACAATTCTGAAATTATTATTAAAGAATATAAAGATAAGCACCCAGATTTAATTAGTTATTATAAAAAAGATAATACTGGCGTTGCTGATACTAGGAATTTTGGAATAGAAAAAGCTACAGGTGATTATATAATGTTTTTAGATTCAGATGATTATATTGATAAAGCATTATTTAAAAACTTGGAAAATTATATTAATAATGAAGTAGAACTAATAAAATTTAAATTACAAAGAGTGGATGATTCTGGAAAAACTTTAGAAATAGTACCAGGTGCAACATTCGAAACAAAAACAGGAGAAGAAGGCTTTAATGACTTATATTCAACAGATGTATTATTAGATTCTCCTTGTGTGTATTTAATAAAAAAAGATATATTTGTAAGAAATAATTTGAAATTTGCAGTTGGAACAGAACATGAAGATTTTGGATTAATTCCTTTTATTATTGTATTTGCTAAAACAATGGCTTCTATAAATTTTTATGGTTACTATTATGTTCAAAGTGATAATAGTATAACAAGAAATGAAGACTATAATAAGACTATAAAAAAAGCATATGATGCTTTAAAACATTATGACAATGCTATTAAATTAACTAATGAATTTAATCTTAATAAAAGAACAAAACAGAACTTAAGAATTTATTATACTAATGCAATAATATTAAAAACAAAGGAATTACACGAAAAAGAACAAGAAGAATTTATTAAAGAAATACAACAAAGAAAAATGGTAAAAAATATAAGGATAAGAAATTTAAAACAATTAATAAAAAGAATTTTGTTATGTATAAATATTAAATGGTATTTACAGATGAAATAGAAAATATTAAAAATAGCTAGACAAAGTAACTATAAATTAAAAGCATAAGTTAATTATACCAATTTTGTACAAAAGATTGCTTTATACTATGCTATCCCTTTATCGAAGTGAAAGGAATGAATTATAAAAATGAAAAAAGTTAGCGTTATAGTTCCATTTTACAATGTGGAAGAATATATAGAAAGATCAATAAAATCATTATTAGAACAATCATTAGAAGAAATAGAAATAATTTTAGTAAATGATCGGAAGTAAAGACGGGTCAGAAGAAATAGCAAAAGAGTATAGAAGAAAATATCCAACTAAAATAGTATATTTAGAAAAAGAAAATGGAGGATTATCTGACGCAAGAAATTATGCATTGCCATATGCAACAGGGGAATATATTGCATTTTTAGACTCTGATGATTATGTAGAAGAAGAAATGTACGAAGAAATGTACGAAACTGCTAAAATAGATAAAGCAGATGTTGTAGAATGTGACTACTTATGGGAATATCCAGAAGAAACAATAGAAAGTAAGGGAAGAGCATATAAAGATAGAAAAGATATGATATTAAATGCAAGAGTAGTAGCATGGAATAAACTAATAAAAAGAGAATTATTAGAAAAAACAAAAATTAAATTTCCAGTAGGCTTAAGATATGAAGATGTAGAATTCTTTTATAAATTAGTACCATATATAAATACTATATCAATAGTAAAGAAACCATTTATACACTATGTACAACGTGATAATTCTATTTCTAACACACAAACAGTTAAGACAACCGAAATAATAGATGTGTTAGATAATGTACTAGAATTTTACAAAGAAAACAACATATACGAAAGATATAAAAAAGAGTTAGAATACAATTACGCAAGGTATTTACTATGTAGTTCTATGCTTAGAATGATAATGATAGAAAATAAAGAAGAGAGAAACAAAGCTATAAGTTGTGCTTGGGAAAAACTAAATACAACATTTCCAGAATGGAAAGAAAATGAGTATTTAAAAGAAAAAGGTTTGAAAAATAAATATATGAAAAGCGTAAATGAAAAAACACTAAAAATATACGAGAAATTAGGAAGAATAAAATTTGTACGAAAAAAATTACAAAGAAAGTTTGCATAAGGTTAAGATAAATACTTTATTTAAGGAGCAATTATGAAAAAAGATACAGTAAAGATAGAAAAAAATAAAATAAATACAAAAGATCTAATTGAAAATTTATTAGTAATATTTTTAATATTATGTCCAATTTTTGATATAGTAAGTTTTGTATTTAGAAATACATTTAACACTAGTATGTCACCATCTACAATATTAAGACCACTAATTCCATTAATAGTATTTATAGACATATTTATAAAAAGCAAGCATAAATTAAAGATATTTATTATAACAGTAATTTATGGAATTTATGCATTAGTACATTTATTGCTATTTAATACAGTAAATACTGGTTTTAGTTATAGCAATGTAGTGCACGAAATGCAATATGTAATGAATTATACATTTACAATAATAATTTTATTTATATATATTTGCACTTTTAAAGATAAAGATAAGGAAAAACTACAAAAAGGAGTAATTTCTGCAGTATCAATTTATATTGCATCAATACTATTATCACTTATAACAAATACATCATCTTCTACATATATAGAAGAAGGAACAGGAATAAAAGGTTGGTTTGAATCGGGAAACAGCATTAGTGCAGTTTTAGTTTTATCTTTATTTGTATTATTAAGCAATGGAAATAAAAATTATAAAAAAATAATTATAGGTGAAATAATTATACTTGGAATATTCTTATGTCTACTAATAGGAACAAGAGTAGGATTATTAGGCTTTATAATTGCATTAGTATCATTTGTTTTTGCAGAAATAGTAGGAAAGGTAATTAAAAATTCAAAGATAAACAAAAAGATAATAATTGGTGCAATTTCTGCAATAGTTGTAGTTTTAATTATAGTTACATTAGTAGGCTCAAATACAATCGAAAGAAGAAAACATCTAAAAGATATAGAGTCAAATATTGTAGATAAAACAACAAACCAAGAAGCGCATATTACAGGTAGCTTAATGGAGATTAAAGAAAAAATAGATAATGGTCAAATAGAAGATACATATATGAATGAGGCTCAAAAGAAATCTCTATTAGAATTATATGATATAGCAAACAAGTTAGAAATAACCAATAATGACCAACGTATGCAACAACTAATTTATAACACACTATTAGTAAAAAACCAAGCAAACCCATTACTTACAATATTTGGAAATGGCTATATGAACCAATACAGAGAATTAGTGCTAGAAATGGACATACCAGCATTTTTATTTAATTTTGGAATATTAGGATTTTTACTATATTTTGGGCCATTCCTTGCAATTTTTGTGTATGGAATATATTTTGGAATAAGAAAAATAAAGAAAATAGATGCAGAATATATAATGTATACTTTAGGAATAGGAATGGCATTTGCAATATCTGTATTTTCTGGATATGTATTTTTTAATATGTCTACAGTTACATTTATAGCAGTTATATGTGCTTTATTAGTAAACAAAATTTTTACAATAAAAAATAGTATAAATGATTAAATTATGAATGAAAAAATTTCGAACTGAAATTTTTGCTAGAAAAGTCGTAGAAATGAATATATTTATAGGAGAAAACTATGAAGAAAATATTATTTGGTATAACAAGCCTTACCTTGGGTGGTGCAGAGAAAGTTTTAGTAGATTTAGCAAATGAACTAAGTAAAAAATATGATGTTACAATACTTACAATATATGCTAAAGGAGAATTTGAAAAAAAATTAAGTCCAAATGTTAAATTAAAAACTATTTATAATTTTCAGTTTAACGATATGTCTAATATTAAGAAAAAAATAACGGCATTAAAATTATTATTATTAAAGAAACATTTTTATAAAAAGTATGTAAAAGAGGATTATGATATAGAAATAGCTTTTTTAGAAGGACCAATTACTAGATTGCTTGGAGTAAAAAATAAGAATACAAGAAAAATCGCTTGGGTACATAATGATATAACAAAAGTATTTGGAAATGATCTTAAAGCAAAAATAAAAGTTGCAATAGACAAAAAAACATATGGAAAATATCAAACTTTAGTATTTGTAAGTAAAGATAATAAAGAAAAATTTACCAAAATATATAAAGATATAAGAAATGAGTATTTAGAGCCGGTTCATAAAAGAGTTATTTATAACTATATAAATCCTAAACTTGTAGAAGAGGGTGCAAAAGAAGTTATAGAGGAAAATTTACCTAATAATATACCAACATTTTTAACAGTGGCAAGGCTTACAAAGCAAAAGGCTATAGATAGAATAATTAGAGCTCATAAAAAACTAATTTCTAAAGGATTTAAACATGAATTTTATGTAATAGGAGATGGACCAGAAAGAGAAAATTTAGAAAAACAAATATTAGATTTAAAAGTAGAAAAAACATTCCATCTTTTAGGAAAAAAAGAAAATCCGTACCCATACATAAGACAAGCAAAATTTTTCTGTTTACTTTCAGAATTTGAAGGCTATGGAATGGTTATAGAAGAAGCTAAAATACTTAATAAGCCAATAATAATAACAGATACAGCAGCAAGAGAAGCTTTGCAAAATTATGAAAATTCTGTAATTGTTAAAAATAATGAAGAAGCTATATACGATATAATTAAAGAGATTATAAAAAATAATAAAGAAAGTTTTTCTGACAAAAAAGAAAAATATGACAATAGTAAAATAATAACTAGGTTAGAAAAGCTTTTAGAAGAAGAAGTTAAAACTATAGATATATAAATTGCGAATAAAATATAAAATTCACCATAATTTTGTATAAAAACTAACACTATAAGGTATACACAATAAAAATATAGAAAATGCGAGGCACAATTATGAAACTATCAATATTAACAGCAACTTACAACAGAGCTAATTTACTAAAAAGACTGTATGAAAGTATATTAATAAATTTAAAAGTGGGAATCGAAGTAGAATGGCTAATAATGGATGATGGATCTAGTGATGAAACAGAAAATGTTATTAGTAAAATAAGAGATGAAAACAAAATACGTGTGATGTATTTAAAACAGGTAAACCAAGGGAAGATGGCTGCAATAAATCATTTAATGGACTATGCAAGAGGTGACTTAATAATAGAATGTGATTCTGACGACTATTTTGCAGAAAATGCATTTTTATATATAAAAGATGCATACGAAGAATCTAGGTACGAAAAGGATTTATATGCATTAAGCTTTTTAAAATATGACCAAAATGGAAATAATATAGGAAATGATTTTAAAGAAAGAAAAACAACAATGTTTGACTTATATTTTAAACAACAAGAAGATGGTGAAAAAGCAGTTGCATTTTTTAAAGATAGAAGAAGAGAATATAGTTACGAACTTGAAGGAGAAGAAAAATTTATAACAGAAGCTAGAATGTACCATAAGATGGACTTAAAATATAAAATAAAATGCTACAATGAGCCAGTTATGGTATGTGAATACCAAAAAGATGGTTATTCTAAAAATATAAATGAAGTATTTAAGAAAAATCCAAAAGGATATTTAAAATATTTTAAAGAAATTTTAACAGAGCATAGCATGGTTGGAGTACAATTTAACAAAAGATTATATGTAATAAAACACTATATCTTGTTTTGTACGCTTAATAAAGTAAAACCAAGTTTAGGCGAAATTAAAGGTTTCTTAAATAAAGTTTTAATAGTAACATTATATATACCAGGTTTTATTATGACTAAAAAGAGATTTAGATAAAGTAAAAAGATGTATAGGAGCGAATTTTGATGAATGAATTTAACTTTTCATTACAACCAGGAAAAAAAGAATATAAAAAAATAGAATATAATGAGCAAAAGCCAATTATTTCTGTAGTTATTCCATTTTACAATAGTGGAAGGTATATAGAACAAACAATAATAACTGTCCTAAACCAAACATTTCCTTATTACGAAGTTCTAATAGTAGATGATGGATCAAAAGATGAAGAATCTTTAAAAAAATTAGAAGAAATAGAAAAAATGGATGCTAGGATTAAAGTTTTTCACAAACAGAATGAGGGTCTAGCAGCAACTCGTGACTTTGGAGCAAGACATTCTTCAGAATGTACTAAATATTTAATGTTTTTAGATGATGATGATTTAATAGAACCTACATTCTTCGAATGTGCATATTGGACATTGGAAACTAATAAAGAAGCATCTTGGGCATATGCAGACTCAGTAGGATTTGGAACTATGGAATATACATGGAATAAGTATTTTAATTCAGATAAGTTAAAAAAAGTAAATGAATTAATTTCTGAAGCCTTTGTAAGAAAAAGTGATTTTAACGAAGTAAAAGGATATGAATTAAGAGAAAAAGCAGTAAATGAAGACTGGAATTTTTGGCTTAAACTATTATCTAAAGGAAAATATCCTGTACATATGAGCTTTTATGGGCAATGGTATAGGAGAAAAGAAACAGGAGAATTAAAAAAGGCTAGTGATAACCAAAAAAGGTCGTTAGAAATAATAAATGAAACAGCAAGTAAGATAACTAAAGAAATAGATGCAATACAATATCCTAGGTATAAATATAATTATGATATTCTTCCAGAGGAAGTACCAAATTTATTAATACCAACAGCAAAATACTCTAAAAAAGGAATAACAAATATATTATTTATAATTCCATGGATGATTACGGGAGGCGCAGATTTATTTAACTTAAACTTAATTAAAGGGCTAGATAAGAAAAAATTTAACGTAACTATAATTACAACTGAACCAAATAAAAATGTATTAAGACAATATTTTGAACAAGATAATGAGAACAATAAAATAGCTAACGTATATGACTTAACATCATTTTTAGACCAAAAATATTGGCTAGCATTTATAAACTATATAATAAAAAAAGAAAACATAAATATTATATTAAATTCAAATAGTAAATTTGGATACTATTGTATGCCATATTTAAAAGCTAAATACTCTAATATACCAATTTTAGACTATGTACATATGGAAGAATGGTATAATAGAAATGGCGGATATTCTAGGTATTCTTCAATGTATTCATCTCTTATAGATAAAACTTTAATATGTAATGAAAATAGTAGAAAAGTATTAATAGAACATTTTAAAAGAGATGAAAAAGAAACTGAAACAGTATATATAGGTGTAGACGAAGAAAAATTTAATCCAGATAATTATAATAAAGAAGAATTAACAAAAAAATATATTGGAGAGAACATAAACAAAAAAATAATAACATATATTTGCAGAATATCTGAACAAAAAAGACCATTATTATTACTAGAGATAATTGCAAAATTAAAAAAAGAAAGACAGGACTTTAAGGTGCTAGTTGTAGGAGATGGAAACTTACTTCCAAAAATGAAAGCAAGGGCACAGGAATTAGGTTTAGGTGAAGAAGTTATGTTTTTAGGAAATATAGTAAATACAGCCGAAATTTACCGAATAAGTGATGTAACTGTAAATTGTTCACTAAAAGAAGGTCTTGCATTAACAGCTTATGAATCATTAAGTATGGGGGTCCCTGTAGTTTCTAGTGATGTAGGTGGTCAAAAAGAATTAGTAAATAATGATGTTGGGAAAATAGTAAAAGTTGTACAAAATGAAGAAGACATTTATTTAGAAAAATATAGTGAAAAAGAGATACAAAGTTATGTAGATTGTATAAATGAAGTTTTTAATAATTTAGAAGATTATAAATCAAATTGTAGGAAAAGAATAATAAATAATTTTACAATTAAGAACATGATACAAAGAATGTCGAATATTTTAGAAGAAACAGCTAAAAAACCAAATATTAATAAAATTGAAAATGGAAAAGGTTTATTAAATAACTTAAATATAGGTAAAGAATTAATAACTACAAACCTAAAAAATGATGAAATAGAATATACATGGGAATGTACAGAATATGAAAAAGCAACATATGGACAAGCATATTCTATGAAAAAAATGAATTACAAAAAAGAGATAATAAAAGAAAAATTATGGAAGATACCAATGTGGAGAGGATTTATTAAAGCTGTACATAAAATTAGACATTAAATGAGGAGTATATAATGAATAATAAAAATATATTAATGTGTTTAAATAGTTTAGGAATTGGTGGAGTAGAAACAGCTTGTGTTACTCAAATAGCAGAATATGCTAGAAGAAATTATAATGTTTATGTACTTGCAGAAAAAGGAATTTATACAGAAAAGTTAGAGAAAATTAAAAATGTAAAATGTATAAATTTTAATTATGAACACAAAAACGGAATAGAATTATCTAAGATAAATTTTGTTATAAACATAATAAAAAAACATGAAATAAATATGGTAATTATACATAAACTAGAGTGTATATTATCTGTATTTCCAGCATGTATATTAACAAATGTCCCATATATTGCATATTTACATATGGGACTTCCAGATACATACAATTGGTATTTAGGAAATCTAAACATAAGTAAGTCATTTGTTAAAGCATATCTTGAAAATGCTTATAAAATAATTGGAATATCTAATCAAATAATTGAAGAGAATATAAAATTATTTAATATAGAAAGAGAAAAATATGAGCTTATTCCTAATGCAATTGATTTTAAAGAATTTAATAATACAGAAGATACAAATTCCAAAAATATCCTTTTAATAACAAGATTGGATAAAGATAAAGGAAATGGAGTAAAAAATGCAATCGAATTTTATAAAGAATATAAAAAAGATAATCCTAATATAAGTATGGACATAATAGGTGATGGAGCAGAGAAAGAAAATATTAAACAGGAAATATTAAACCAAAGCCTAAATATAAATTTATTAGGTGCAAAAAACAATGTAAGTGAATTTATAAAAAAATATAAATTAGTATTAGGTGTAGGAAGATGTATTCAAGAAGCTATAGCAATGAGGAAACTTGCGATAGTAGTTGGATATGAAGGATTTAAACGGATTAGTAGAATATGAAAATATTGAAAATGTAGCAAGAACAAATTTTTCTGGAAGAGAATTGCCAACAAAGGATTATAAAGAAACAGCCAATAAGATAAAAGAATTTTCAAAAGAACAAATAGATACAATAATAGAGAAAAACTATAATTGGCTGTATGAAAACAGAAATATAGAAAATAATATATATGAATTAAAAAACAGTAAAGCTGAAAAAGAGACTAACTTAGTAAAAAGGAATAACTTAATAACATTGTTATTTGAAGAAATTGGTAATATGCAAAGAAAATATAATAAAGATGTAAAAGAAGCATGGGATATAAAAGAAAGTACAGAAGAATTTTACATAAATCGTGAAAAATGGGACCAAAGTCAATTAGAAAAAAAAGATAAAGAAATAGAAAATTTGAAAAATAGTATAAAAAATTTAGAACAAGAAAAACAAAATAAATCTGGTAGTTTTTTTGCAAAATTAAAGAATATGACAAAAAATAAAGGACTTTAGTTAAATAAGCTTAATTGACAATAAAATTAATAAAATGTATAATACCAAGGAATATTAAGAAAAAGATATGGGTGGATGTATGAAAAATATATTACTATGTAATAACTCTATGGGAATAGGTGGAGTAGAAACTGTAATACTAAATCAAGTTACAGCTTTTACTAAAAAAGGATATAATGTTTATGTAGTAGCGGGTAAAGGAATTTATTCGGATAAGATAGAAGAGTTGGGTGGAAATTTTATAGAATTAGAATTTCCAGAAGGAAACACTATTAATGTGGATAGAATAAATAAATTAGTACAAACAATTAAAGAAAAACAAATAACAGAAATTCATATTCATAAATATCAATGTATTCCAACTGTTATGCCAGCAGCGCTTATAAGTGGAATTCCATATTTTGCTTATGAACATGGGATAAGAGATACAAGAAAATATTATACTTGGAATTACCCAATATATAAGAAATTATTTCCAATTTATTTTAAAAATGCATATAAAATAATTGCAATAACACCAAAAGTAGCTGAATTTACGCAAAAAGAATATAACATAGAAAAATCAAAATATGAAATAGTGCACAATGGAATAGATTTTAATATATATAATAACGAAAATCCAAATTATGAAGGAGAAATAAAAAAAGCAGTAATAATTTCTAGGTTTTACAATGAAAAAATAAATACAATACTAGAAGGGATTGAAATTTTTAGCAAACTATTGGAAACATATCCAACAGCAAAATTAGAAATAGTTGGTGGTGGAGAAGAAAAAGAGAAGATAGATAAATACTTACAAGAATTACAAATAGATTATGCTAATAACAAAGAAGAAGCTACTGTGAATTTTATTGGAGAACAAAACAACATAATTGCGTATTTGCAAGATGCAGATTTATTATTAGGAGTAGATAGGTGTGCACTAGAAGGTATTGCAATGAAAGTTCCAGTAGTTATTACAGGCTATAGTGGAATAAAAGGTTTAATTACCGAAAAAAATATAAATTCAAGTGCAGAAGAAAATTTCTCTGGTGATAATATGGAAACTATTAGCTTAGAGGAATGTATAAATCAAGTATTACAATTGAAGGAAAAAAGACAAGAAATTGTAGAATACAACTATAATTTTGCAACAGAAAAATTAAATTGTTTTAAAAATTATATAAATGTAGAAGATAAAGTAAATAACAAGGTTGAATGGATTGATATTTTTAAAGATATAGAAGAAAGTACAAACACGATAGAAGAACAATCAAAAGATATAAAAGCAAAATATGAATGGATTCAGAAAATAGAAAAAGAAAATGAAAATTTAGAAAATAAAAATAGGGAATTGCAAGATAAGCTTAATAAAGTAGAAGAGGCAAACGAAGATTTAAAGAAAGAATTAAAAGATATATATAGTAGTAAGCGTTGGAAATATACAGAAAAATTAAGCAAAATAATTCATAGGGGTAAATAAAAATTAGGAAAGAGGTAAAATAAATGGATAATACGAAACTGAATAAGAAAATATCAATAATTATACCTGTATATAATTCAGAAGATTTTCTTAATACATGTTTAGATTCGTTAACTAAACAATCATATAAAAACTTAGAACTAATAGTAGTAAATGATGGTTCACCTAAAAATTGCAAAGAAATTGTAACAGAATATAGTAAAAAAGATGAAAGAGTAAAATATGTAGAGCATGAAAAGAACAAAGGACTATTCCAAGCAAGAGTTACAGGATTTGAGAATTCTACGGGTGATTATATAGCATTTTTAGATGCAGATGATTATGTTTCTAACGATTTTTATAGAGAATTAATAGAAAAAGCAGAAGAAACAAATTCAGATATTGTCTTTTCTAAACTTGTTATGGATTATGGCGAAGAAGATAAAAGAGTATATAATTTATTCGATTTCCCATTTGACGAATTAAATGGTGAAGAATGTTATGAGCAATTTTATGCGCAAGAAGGGCTAAACTTTGCATGGCACATAACTCCTAATAAAATATATTCAAGAAGAATATGGGAGAAGGCAGTAATAGAATACAAAAAAGTAAATAAGCATTTAATAATGACTGAGGATTTTGCATTTTCAAATGTAGTATTTTATTATGCAAACAAAGTAACTAAGGTAGATAGAGTAGCCTTCTTCTATACAAAACATGATGGAGCATCTACATCAATTAATGATTTAAGCTTTAAAAAGGCGAATAAAAATTTAGAAGATTTAACAACTTCATTTTCATTTATAGAAAACTTTTTAAAGGAAAAAGGAATATATGAAAAATATAAAGAAAAATTCGAAAAATGGAGAGCTTTATATTGCCAAATGCATAAATCGTACATATTAGGAATGAATTTTTCTAAAGAAGAGAAAAAAGAATTAGAAGATAAATTCAACAAATTTTGCCCAAAACAATTTGAAGTACAAAATGCAGGATTTTTTAGCTCTGTAGAAACACCTTGGAACGAAGGGTTGGACAAACTTAAAGAAAAGGTAATAAGCGAGAATACTAAGGTTGTTAGTTTCGATATATTTGATACATTAATAACAAGACCTTTCTTATACCCTAAAGATTTATTTACTTTTTTAAATGAAGATTATAGGAAATTGTCAAGCAATTTAGGCATTGATTTTTCAAAAATAAGAGTAGATTGTGAAATTTTAGCAAGAACAGAGGCACATGAAAATAAAAAAGAAGAAGTCACTCTAGACAGAATATATGAAATAATAAAAGAAGAATACAACATAAAAGAAGAAATACTAAATTTCTTAAAAAATAAAGAAATAGAGTTAGAATTAAAATTTTGCAAAAGAAGAGAAACAGCATATTCAATATATAAATTAGCAAAATATTTAGGTAAGAGAGTTATATGTACATCAGATATGTACTTACCACTAGATACTATAGAGCAAATATTAAATAAAAATGGTTTTAACAATATAGATAAAATATATCTATCATGTGAAGTTATGAAAACAAAAGCTACTGGAAATTTATATACTTATGTAATAGAAAATGAAAAAATAAAACCAGAAGAAATGATTCATATTGGAGACAATTATGCTTCAGACTATGAAATGGCTAAAAAACAAAAAATAAATTCTATATATTTTCCAAAGACAACAGATATTATGTTAGATAAAAATACAACAAACAATTTGGCACAAATGCTATACACTAGTATGCCTTTTTGGAGAGATAACCAAACAAGTATGAACTTTATAGGAATAAGAACTATGATAGCTGTGGTTGCTAATAAATATTTTGACAATCCATTTAGAATATTTAATAATGAATCAGACTTTAATGTGGATCCTTTCTTATTAGGATATTATGCAGTGGGAATGTATATGTTCGGTGTTGGAAATTGGCTACTTAAAGAAACATCTGGAAAAAATTATAAAAATCTAGTTTTTATGGCAAGAGATGGTTTCCTACCTATGGAAGTATATAATATATTAAAAGACTTTTATAAAGATGTACCAGAAGCCAAATATTTACGTGTATCTAGAAAAGCGTTAATCTCTGCAATAGTTATTAATAAAATAGATTTATATAAATTAACAGATGTAATAAATATAGAAAATCATACACCTAAATATATAATAAAATATACAAAAGAAAGCTTAAAAGATATTCCAGAAAGTGAAATTAAAAAGATTATAGAAGATGCAGGAATAAAATATGAAGAAAATATAAAAACAATACAAAACTTTAACAAGTTAGTAAAAATTATAATAGATAATTTATTTGACGAAGAAAAGAATAATATAAAAATTAAAAAGCTGAAAAAATATTTTGGAAAATTTTATGAAGATAAGTCAGCAACATTTGACTTAGGATATAGTGGAAGACCAGAATTATATTTATCTGTACTTTGCCAAAAACCAATAGATACATTCTTTTTAAATATAAATCAAGAAGAAGCGATGAAATATTCAGATACAGCAGGATATAAGCTAAAAACATATTTTGAAGCAAAACCTTCTGTTACAGGATTTGCATATGAATCTATAATTTCAGAATTAGCACCTTCAACAATTGGATATGATTTTTCAGGAGATGTAAAACCAATATTAGAAAAAGATAATAAAACATACCAAGAAAAATATATAATAGGAATTATACAAAAAGCTGCAAAGCAATTCATAAGAGATATTTTAGAAATATTTGGAGAAGAATATAAAAAATTATATTACCAAGATTACTATATTTCTTTACCATTTATGGCATATATAAATTCTTCAAAGGCGATAGATATGTTAATGTTTAACTCTATAGGATTTGAAGATACAGTAAGATTAAAAGAAGTTATTCCAATTACAGAAGAATGGTTAAAAGAAAGAGGATATAGAAACCAAAGACAAATGAATGCCTTAATTAATATTGAACATAATGGAATTATAAATAATAGTTACTTAGATTATAACAGTGTAGTAGATTTAGAACATCATAGTAAATTAATTAGATTACTATTTTATGCAATATATGATAGGCCAACATTTAAAAGAAGAATGAGAGAGATTTTTAAAAATCATAAAGGAGTTTTAAAAGTTGGAAAAGTAGGATATTCTGCTGCAAGAGGTACAAAAAATGTTATATATAAAGGAATTCATAAGATAAAGGGAGGTAAATAGATTGAAAAACGAAGAAAAATATGCAATAGAAGTACAAGATGTTTATAAAACATTTAATGTATATTTAGACAAAGCAAATAGTTTAAAAGAGAAAATGCTATTCTGGAAAAGAAATAGAAAAGAAGTAAGAGAAGTTTTAAAAGGTATCAATTTAAACATAAAAAAAGGAGAAGCAGTAGCTCTTATAGGCGTAAATGGTAGTGGAAAGTCAACATTACTAAAACTTATGACTAAGATAATTTATCCAAACAAAGGAAAGATAATTACAAATGGAAAATTAACTTCTTTACTAGAACTTGGAGCTGGATTCCATGCAGACTTTTCAGGAAGAGAAAATATTTATTTTAACGCTTCAATATTTGGTCTAACAAAAAAAGAAATAGACAATAGACTAGAACAAATTATAGAATTTTCAGAATTAGGAGATTACATAGATAATCCTGTTAGAACATACTCATCTGGAATGTATATGAGACTAGCCTTTGCAGTTGCAATAAATGTAGATGCAGATATCTTATTAGTGGATGAAATTCTTTCAGTTGGTGACCAACATTTTCAGGAAAAATGTATTAATAAAATGAAAGCACTAAAAAAAGAAGGAAAAACAATGGTTTTTGTAACACATAGTTTAGGTTCTGCTAAGGAGTTATGTGACAGAGCGGTTTGGCTTAATAACGGTGTTATAAAAATGGATGGAGATACAAATACAGTTATAGAAAAATATATAGAAGAAACAAAATAGGAGGAAAAATAATGGGATTTTTTAGAGGCTTATATGAATATAGAGAATTATTAAAAACAAGTATAAGCAAAGATGTAAGAGGAAAATACAAGAATTCTATACTAGGAGTAGTTTGGTCATTTTTAAATCCATTACTACAAATTGCAGTTTATGCATTGGTTTTCCCACTTCTTATGCGTGGTGGAACAATAGAAAATTATACAGTATTTATATGCTGTGGTTTAATACCATGGACGTTCTTTTCAACAGCAGTATCTAGAACTTCATTTACAATAGTAGAAAATGGTAATATTGTTAAGAAAGTATATTTTCCAAGAGAGATATTGCCAATATCAGTTGTAACGAGCGAGGCGATTAACTTTGTAATATCAACGCTAATTATTATTGCATTTGTTATAGGTTATGGTGTTGGAATTAGTAAATATATAATATTCTATCCACTAATTTTATTAGTACAATATTTATTATTAATTGGAATTGGATTTATAGTATCTAGTATAACTGTATACTTTAGAGATTTACAACATTTTATAGGAATAGCTTTACAATTGTTCTTTTACGCAACTCCTATAGTATATGCATCAGGACAAATTCCAGAAAGCTTTCAATGGATAATTAAGTTTAATCCAATGACTTATATAATAAATGGATTTAGAGATATTTTTTATTATAAACAAATGCCTGATATTACATCATTAGGATTTGTGTTTTTAATAAGTATTGCATTATGCTTCGTGGGATATTTTATATTCCATAAATTACAAAAAAGATTTGCAGAAGAGATGTAAAAGGAGATATTATGAAAGAGAAAATGCAAAACATTATAAAAAAATTTTTAACAAAAGAAGTTATAATGTATGTTATATTTGGTGTGCTAACAACGTTAGTAAACTTAATAATATCATTTGCATTAGTAGGTGCATTTAAAATAGGTGGTTCAATTGCAAGTGCAATTGGAATAGTATCATCTATTTTATTTGCATATTTTACTAATAGGAAATGGGTTTTTAACACAACAGCAAAAGGATTTGCAGAAAATTTAAAAGAATTTTGGAAATTTATTGCTGGAAGATTAGTTACAATGGTTATTGAACAAGGTGGAGTAATGGTTTTATATGATGTTTTAAATATGCCATTTGTACCTGTTAAATTATCTTTAACGATTATTGTTATAATATTAAACTATATTTTTAGTAAATTTTTTGCTTTTAAAACAAATAAAGAAGTAAAAGAAAGTGATAAACCAGTAAAAGTTGCGAGCAAATTTAATTTTTTAGAATATATAAAAAAAAATAAAATAAATATATTTATATTTTTGGGAATGCTAATATTTGCATTCATAGTATGTTCTAATTTTTTAAAAGAACATTACACAAATGATTCTTATTATATAAGTGCCTATGGTTATGACTATTATGTAAGACATTTTTTATTATCTAACAGAATGTTTAGTGCATTATTTTTATTAATTTTTAAATGGCTAGATATACCTTTTTATAAAGAAATTACTATTATGGCAGTAATACTAACTTTTATCATGGTATTGGCTTGGTTTATATTGTATAAATTTGTTATAAAATTAATGAAAAAAGAAAAATCAATAATATATAATATTTTAATTGGATTAGCATCTTTTTTAGTTGTATTTAACATGTGTACAGCAGAAGGATTATTATATGTGGAAGTTGGAACAATGCCTTTTGGAATATTATTTGCAATATTGGGAGCATGTATTTTAGCAACAGATAGAAAATTTAAATATGTAATAAGTTTAATTTTAGTTACAATGTCTGGACTATTTTATCAAGCAACAAGTGCAATGTTTGTTTTATTAGCATTAGTACTAATAGCTATAAAACATAAAGGAAATATAAAAGCAATAATAAAAGATACAATATTTATAGCAGTTATTTATGGAATTGCAATGATAGTAAATTTCATAGGAGTCAAAATTTGGGCGAAAATATTAGGTGATGAATTTAGAAAATTTGAAATGCCTTCTATTGTAGCTATTCTTGCAACAATTTTAAAATTTGGCGAAACTATATTAATAGATAATGTTGGAATAGGTCCAAAATATTTTTATTTAGCCTTAATTGCTATTTTAACAGTAATATTTATAATAGGAATAATTTTAAGAAAAAAAGACTATTTTATGATATTAGAATATGTTACTTTAATAATATTAAGTATTATTATACCAATAATTCCTATTTTAGCGACACCTGCTACACAATATATAGAACCAAGAATGGCTATGTGTTTTGGTTCGATAATAGGAATATTAATAATATTCTTATTAGCAGTTGTAGAAATAGACCGAAACAAATACTTATTAATAGCTGTAGCAACTATTACAATTTTTAATTTTATAATAAATTCTGTATTTTTAATAACAGCATCATCTGCTACATTAGTAACCAATAGACTAGATCATTTTATTGTAAAAGACATAATACAAGAAATAGAAAAATATGAGACAACTTCAGGAAAAACAATAAAGAACGTAGGTGTAGCTTTTGATAAAAAATATACAATGTATTATGAAGGTGAACCAGCATTAAGATGTTATAATGTTAGAAGTATGGGAACAAGCTGGGCAGTAAAGGAAATTATTTCTACTTTTACAGGAAGAACATTTAAAAATACTAATGTACCACAAGATGTAAAAGAGAAATTTTTACAAAATGATTGGGATAGATATAATAAAGAACAGTTAGTTTTCGAAGAAGAAAATTTATATATTTGTATTTATTAAATAAAAAAGGTTGTGAAAAATGTGAAAACGATAACAATAATAGTTCCAGCATATAATGAAGAAGAAGCACTACCATATTTTTTTGATAGAATAAAAAATGTAGTAGACGATATAAAAAACTATAATTTCGAAATTCTTTTTATAAATGATGGAAGCAAAGATCAAACATTAGAAATTATAAAAAAATATAAAGAAAAAGAAAATAGAATATCATATGTAAATCTTTCTAGAAATTTTGGAAAAGAAGTTGCTATGATAGCAGGTTTGGATTATGCCAAAGGTGATGCAATAGTATTTATGGATGCAGACTTGCAAGATCCACCAGAACTAATTCCAGAACTTATAAAATGGTGGGAAGAAGGATATGATGATGTATATGCAAAGAGAAAAACTAGAGCAGGAGAAACTTGGCTTAAAAAATTCACATCAAAAATGTATTATAAAGTATTACAATCATTAACAAATGTTCAAATACAAAAAGACACAGGAGATTTTAGACTTTTAGATAAAAGATGTGTAAATGCCTTAAAAAAGATGAGAGAAACACAAAGATGTTCTAAGAGTATGTTTAGTTGGATAGGATATAAGAAAAAAGAAGTATTATATGACAGAGATCCAAGAATTGCAGGTAAAACAAAATGGAATTACAAAAAATTAATAGACTTAGCAATAGATGGAATAACATCTTTTACAACATCACCGCTAAGAATTTCTACTTATTTGGCGATACCAACTTTTGGTGCATTAGTAATTTATTTTATATATGTAATATGTAAAATGATATTAATTACTCACAAAATAGATGCGTACCAAGCTATAATACTTTTAATATTATTCTTCTCAGGAATACAAATATTATTATTTGGAATAATTGGCGAATATTTAGGAAGAATATTTAATGAATCAAAAAATAGACCATTATATTTGGTAGATGAATACAATGGAGAAAAAGAAACAAACGAAAATTAAAAAATCAATATAAAATAGAAATAGTGTAAAATTTATACTATTTCTATTTTTTTCGACTAAAAATGAACAAAACTAAAATTGACACATAAAAAATGTTATAGTAAAATGACGTTAATTTAACAAAAGAGGTGGTTGTTATGAAAAAAAGTATATATAAATTTGGCTTAATAATATTGTGTATTATATTGGTAATTATGAGTAATATAAATGTATATGCAAAACAAAAAACAAATATGATAGAAAACAACATAAGTAGTGAAAATGATATAGAAGATAATGAAGAAGAACTAAGAAAATTAATTTTAAATACTAATAGTAATGAAATAAATGAGAATAATACAATACATGAAGATATTAAAAATAATGTAGAAACAATTAAGCTATCTAGCAATGGAGTATATAGTTTAGCAGTAGGAGCAGATTCAAATAAAGTAATAGAAGTGGCAGGAAGTAGTACTGCAAATGGTGCAAGAGTGGATATATGGAATAATGGAAATGTACCGGCGCAAAAATTTAATATAGAGCTTATAGAAGAAAAGTATTATAAAATAACAGCAAGACATACAGGGAAAAGTTTAACTGCAAAAAACGGAAAAGTAGAAGAAGGAACCCCAATAGTACAAGAAGACTATAAGGGATTAGATACTCAAAAGTGGATAATAAGAGATAGTAAGGTAAACGGGCTTGTAATATCTTTATTAGCAAACCCAGAACTTTCTATAACAGTAGAAGGAAGCATAGAAAATGGTACAAATATAATATTAAGCAAAACCGAAAATAGTGCCAATCAAATGTTATACTTTTTTAATAAAAATGAACAAGAAAGAACAGTAAAGAATGGTGTATATAGTTTAGCAGTAGGAGCAGATTCAAACAAAGTAATAGAAGTAGCAGGAAGTAGTACTGCAAATGGTTCAAGAGTAGACATATGGAACAATGGAAATGTACCAGCACAAAAATTTAATGTAGAATATAAAGAAGGATACTATAAAATAACAGCAAGACATACAGGGAAAAGCTTAACAGCCAAAAACGGGAAAATAGAAGAAGGAACCCAAATAGTACAAGAAGACTATAAGGGATTAGATACTCAGAAGTGGATAATACAAGATAGCAAAATAAATGGGCTTGTAATATCTTTATTAGCTAATCCAGAACTTTCTATAGCAGTAGAAGGCAACATAGAAAATGGAGCTGGAATTATCTTAAGTAAAACTCAAAATAATAACAACCAAATGCTATATTTTTTAAGTAGAACTGAACAAGAAAGAACTGTAACTAATGGAGTATATAGTTTAGCAGTAGGAGCAGATTCAAACAAAGTAATAGAAGTGGCAGGAAGTAGTAAAGAAGACAATGCAAAAGTAGATATATGGAATAATGGAAATGTACCGGCACAAAAATTTAATGTAGAATATAAAGAAGGATACTACGAAATAACAGCAAGTCATACAGGAAAGAGCTTAACAATTAAGAATGGAAAATTACAAGAGGGAACAGAAATAGTTCAATCAACATATAAAGGATTAGACACTCAAAAATGGATAATACAAGATAGCAAAATAAATGGTTTAGTAATATCTTCATTAGCTAATCCAGAATTATCTATAACAGTAGAAGGAAAAATAGAAAATGGATCAAAAATAGTATTAGCTAAAACACAAAATAATGATAACCAAATGTTTTATTTCTTTGATGCGTTAAATAAAAACATAAAAGAAGGATTATATGGTAAATCTGGTTTAATGTATAAAGGTGAAAAAGGAAACTATTTAAAATATTATCAAATAGGAAATGGAAAAAAGCATTTGTTTACAACATTTTCTGTACATGGATTTGAAGACTCTTATAATAAAGACGGTTCAGAATTAACTTACATTGCAGATGAATTTTTTAAATATTTAAAAAATAACATGAGTGCAAAATTGATAAATGAATGGACAATATACATATTGCCAGTTGTAAACCCAGATGGTCAATATGATGGATGGACACATAATGGACCAGGACGTACAACAGTATATAGTTGGGCGCCAGAACATAAAGGAATAGACATTAACAGATGTTTTCCAGTAGGTTATACAAAAACAAGTTCAGACAGAAATTATAATGGAACAGAACCACTACAAGCATACGAAGCACAATCATTAAGAGATTTTATTTTATCAAACAAAGGAGATACAAATATTATTTTAGATGTACATGGTTGGCTAAATGAAACAATAGGAGATAATGAATTAGGAAAATATTATAGAAACGAAATGGGAATAAATAAACATATAGGCACTTATGGAAATGGATATTTAATACAATGGGCAAGAACAATACCTAATACTAAATCATTATTACTAGAATTACCAGAAGTAAATAGTCACGAAGAACTAGTAAAGATGAAATTAGACCAAAAATTTATTAATGCAACAATGAAAATATTAGAAGATTATTAAATAATAATATATATATTCGGATAATATAATTAGGAGAGGTAAATATGAAAAACAAGAGAATAATATTAATTTTAGTAATAATGTTTACTATATTAAATTTAGTAGGTGTAAATATATATGCAGAGTCAAATAATATAATAGAAGATCAAAATAACCTATTAGAAGAAAATATATTAAATAATAATATTATGCAAGAAGCAAATAATGTAAATGAAACAACAGTAGATAATACTATAGAATCAGAAGAGGAAAAAGATACAACTATAGAGAGTGAAGAAATTACAGAAGATACAACAACACAAGAAGAAGTAGAAAGCGACATAGTACAAGAATACATTAATGAAAAAACAGTAAAGAATGGAGTTTATAGGTTTGCTTCATGTTTAGATTCAAATAAGGTAATAGAAGTAGCAGGAAGTAGTAAAGAAGATAATGCTGTAATAGATATATGGAACTATGGTAATGTACCAGCACAAAAATTTAATGTACAATATGAAGATGGATATTATAAGATAACAGCAAGACATACAGGAAAAAGTTTAACTATTAAAAATGGAACAGTACAAGAAGGAACAGAAATAGTACAGTCAACATATGAAGGATTAGATACACAAAAATGGATAATAAAAGATAGTAGAATAAATGGACTAGTAATATCATCACTAGCTAATCCAGAATTAGCAATAACTGTATCAGGAAATATAGAAAATGGTTCTAAAATAGTATTAGGAAAAAATAATAATAGTAATAACCAAATGATTTACTTTTTAAATGAAAGTAATTCAGAAAAAACAGTATCAAATGGAAAATACCAACTGTTAATTGGGGCAAGCCAAGAAAAATCTATAGAAGTAGCAGGAAGCAGTAAGGAAGATAATGCAAAAGTAGATATATGGGACTATGGGCATGTAGCGGCTCAACAATTTAATATAGAATATGTAGAAGAAGGATACTATAAAATAACAGCAAGTCACACAGGTAAAAGTTTAACTGCTAAAAATGGAACAGTACAAGAAGGAACAGAAATAGTACAATCAACATATGCGGGGTTAGACACGCAAAAATGGTTAATAAAAGATAGTGGCATAAATGGTCTTATAATAGCTTCAATGGTGAATCCAAACTTAGCATTTACTATAGACGGAAAAATAAATAATGGTGATAAAATCGTTTTAAAGAATTTAGAAAAAAACAATAATCAAATGTTTTATTTTATTAAAACTGTAGAAACAAAACAAACGGTTAAAAATAATCTTTACAAAATATTAGTAGGAGCAAATGCAAATAAATCTATAGAAGTAGCAGGAAGTAGTATAGAAAACAATGCGAAAATGGATATATGGGATTTTGGAAACTCTAGGGCTCAGAAATTTAAGGTAGAATATGTTGATGGTTATTATAAAATAATAGCATCACATAGTAATAAAAGCTTAACTGTTAAAGAAAATAAAATTCAAAATGGAATAGAAATAGTACAAGATGATTATAGAGGAGATTTTAGCCAAAAATGGACTATAAGAGATAGTAAAATAAACGGATTAATTATATCACCTTTAACAAGACCAGACTTAGCAATAACTATAGAAAATAGAATTGAAAATGGTTCTAAGCTAATACTAACATCTTTACAAACAAATGATAGACAAATGTTCTACTTTTATACTACAAATATAGGAATTAATATAGATTCTAATAAATATCCTGGAGTAGCAGAGGCAGTAGATAATTTGACAAGCAAACATCCAAATTGGGAATTTGAAGTGTTATATACAGGTCTAGACTTTTACACCGCAGTTCAGGGAGAATACGAATATGATAATAGAAAAGCAAATTTAGTATATACTCCAACATATAAAGGGGATTGGATTGCGCCAAACCCATATGTTAGTGGAACTTGGGCATCAGCTTCATATAATGGAATTGCATATTTTATGGACCCAAGAAACTTTTTAAATGAAGTAGATGCTTTCCAATTTGTAGATTTAGCAGATTATGCAAACAGTGGTGCAACATTGGCATCTATACAATACCAAGTAAATGGAACTTTTTTAAATAACTTTGCAGAAGATGTTAGAGTTTCATGTGAAAGACAAAATGTAAACCCTTACTATATAATCGCAAGATTATTCCAAGAACAAGGAAAAGATGGTTCTGCTACAATTTATATGGATGGTGGAGATGGAAAATTATATTTTAATCCATTTAATATAGGTGCAGTAGTTGGAAATGATGTTGCAACAGCCTTAGCTAAAGCTAAAGCTATGGGATGGGATAGCATGCAAAAAGGTATAGAAGGCGGAATAAAATTTGTAAAAGAAGGATATCTAGATGCAAAACAAAATACACTATATTTAAATAAGTTTGATGTAAATCCAAATAGTCCAGGTGGCTTCTATACACATCAATATATGCAAAACTTATCTGCAGCATATAGTGAAGCGCGTATATTTAGAGGAGCATATGTAGATACAGGAACATTAGATAATAAAATTAAATTTATTATACCAGTATATGAAAATATGCCTCAAACACCAGCAACTAAGCCAACAGGAGAAGGTGGTTCAACAGAACCAGATGGACCAACAATAACAGACAAAGGACCTATGAGTGTTAAAGTTTTTGATGTAAGCACAACATTAAAAATAAGAACAGGACCAGGAGCTAAATATGGTGAAATAGAAAGAGTAACTAACGGAACTGTTTTATTATCAATAGAAAGATTATCTAATGGATGGCAGAAAGTAATAACTCCATCTGGCAATGTAGGATATGCTTCAGGAAGTTATTTACAATTTATAAATGACGTTTCAAATTGTAATGAGAAAATTAAGATAACGACATCTTCTAGTGTAAATATTAGAATTGGCCCAGGGCAAAGTTATGAAAGTATAAAACAAGTAAGAAATGGAACAACTGGTGTCAGAATACTAAAAGACACATATTATGCAGACGGATTTTGTTGGGATTTAGTTATTTTAGACGACGGAACAAAAGGATTTGTTGCCTCAAAATATTTAACAGTAATTTAGAAAGGAGAATGGTAAATTAATATTAAAATTGATTTACCATTTCTTTAATAAAGGAGGAAAAACAGTGAAAATCAGAATATGTATACTTAGTGTGCTTTTAGTATTTATTATAGGTTCTTTTAATATAGCATTAGCAGAAACAGGAAGACTTGTAGATATTCCAGTACCTCCAGAAAGTTCTGGATATACAGACTTTACAGAAGAAGAGGCTAAAGAAAAGGCAGAAGAATTCGAAAAAAATAAAAATGATCTTACAACTGCACAAGATTATGTAGGGAAATCAAGTAACAATTATTTAAAAATGCTTAAAGTTGAAGGATATGAATTAACACCAGAATTTAATAGGCAAAACGACTCGTACACAATTTATGTAAAAGATGATAGTATAAATAATTTTAATGTTATTGCAGAAACTGACAACGAAAAAGCAAGAATAGAAGGAATAGGAAATATAAACATTTCTAGTAACGATAGAAAAATTAATGTAAAAGTAACAGCAGAAAATGGCAATATAAATATGTATACAATTAATGTAGAAAATGAATCCAATAAGCCAAAAGACCCAAAAGGCAATATATTAATTAGTTTTATAATTATAATAGTTGTAGCCATAATAGTGATATTAATAATTTTTGTAAGAAAGAAAAAAGACTAGAAAGAATTGTTTATAAGGAGAAGAAAATGCAAAAAAGATATTATATAATTATTGCAATTATTTTAATAATTATTATATTACTTTTTGTTTTTATAAATAGTAAAGATGAGAAAAATATAATAAATAATATTGAAAATAATAATATAGAAGATATTTCGAATTTAGAAAAAAACGAAATAAAGAATATAATAGAACAAGTATCAGAAGATGAGCTAAAAGATATAAAAGAATTTCAAAACAGTATATCTTCGGTAGGAAACCCCAATATTTATAAGATAGAAGAAGAACATGATGGAAGAAAAATATTACAAATAAAACCAGAAGTGCAGTATGTAGTAGCTTTAGCTGGAATAGTAAAAAATGATATTCCAACAGAAGAGGAAGTTTACACTTTATTAGAACAAGCACCAAGACATAATGGCATTTGGATAGAGAAAAATTCTAGAGAAGACTTTATGGTCTTACTACAAGAAAATAATATTAACAATTTTAGCATAAATAAAAATGGATATTTAGAAAGCAATAAGAAAGATATACAAACAGAACAAGAAAAACAATTAAAAGAAATGATAGACTCAAACAAATTGTATATAATAGATATGTCAGGAAAAACATATCAAAGAGATTATTTAACAGGTGAAATTGTAGAATATCCATTCGAAGATATGGATCCATACCAAATAATAGAGCCATATAAAATAGAAAATAGTGCTATATTAGCCATAACCTCTAATAAAGAGAATAAGTTAGAGCAAAAAGAAATATTAGATGCAATTTTACAAAATAGGTAAGAATAAAATTAAGCTATTATTTATTATAAAATATTAGCTTAATTTATTTTTTTCTTGTAAAAGTTGCTATATAATGGTAAGATATAAGCAAATTAATAATAGTAGGTGAAAAATATGGAAAATATTAAAATTTTTGCTTGTAGTAAATATGCAGAAGAATTTACTAAAGAAATTTGTGATTATCTAAAACTTCCAATGGGAAAAATAAATGCGATGAAGTTTAAAAATGATAATAATTTTGTACAAATTTTAGAAACAGTAAGAGAAAAAGATGTTTACTTAGTACAAAGTAATGTACCTCCAGTAAACGAAAGAATAATGGAATTATTAATAACGATAGATGCAGTAAAAAGAGCTTCAGCAGGTAAAATAAATGTTGTTTTACCATATTATATATATTCACGTTCAGATAAAAAAGATCAACCAAGAGTACCAATAACAGCAAAGTTAATAGCAGAGTTATTAGAAGCTGCAGGTGCAACTAGAGTTATTACTTGCGACTTACATAACCCAGCAATACAAGCATATTTTAACAATATAAATTGTGATAGGCTTTCAGCCGAAAGACTTTTAGAAGACTATTTTTTGAATAAGAAATTAGAGAATATGGTTATTGTTGCGACAGATGCAGGTAGTTCTAAAAAAGCATATAAGTATTCAGAATTTTTTAATTGTCCTATAGCAATGCTAGATAAAAGAAGAGATGGAAATAATGATAAAGCTATAGGTACAACAATTATTGGTGATGTAAAAGATAAAAACGCAATTATATTTGATGACGAAATTGACACAGCTGGTTCTATGATGGAAACAGTAAGAGTACTAAAGGAGTTTGGAGCAAAAGCCATTTATGCAGGTTGCACACACGGAGTTCTTTCTGGTCCAGCTATAGAAAGAATACAAAATTCTCCTATAGAAGAACTTGTAATTACAAACACTATACCATTAACAGAATCTAAAAAAATAGAAAAAATTAAAGTTGTTTCTATAGCTCCATTATTTGCAGAAACAATTAGGCATTTAAACGAAAAAAGGCCATTAGGTGAGCTATTAAAAAGAAAGTAGAGGGATATAAAAATGAAAAAAATATCAATTGTAGTTCCAATGTATTATGAAGAGGAAGTAGCAAGAGAATGTTATAATAGATTAAAAAATATATTAGATAAAATAGAAAACTATAATTACGAATTAATATTTATAAATGATGGGAGTAAAGATAAAACATTAAGCATTTTAGAAGAGATTGCAAAAAAGGATGAAAATGTAAAAATAATTTCATTTTCTAGAAATTTTGGACATCAATGTGCTGTAACAGCAGGTTTACAATATGTAACTGGTGATGCAATAGTAATAATAGATGCAGACTTACAAGACCCACCAGAGCTTATTCCAGAAATGCTAAAACTTTGGGAAGAAGGAAACGAAGTAATATATGGAAAACGAAAATCTAGAGATGGTGAATCTAAGTTTAAACTGCTTACTGCGTCTATGTTTTATAAAACTTTAAATGCTTTGTCAGATGTAGATATACCAAAAGATACAGGAGATTTTAGATTAGTAGACAGAAAAGTGGTAGATGTTATAAATGCATTACCAGAACATAATAAATTTTTAAGAGGTCTATTTAGTTGGGTTGGATTTAAACAAACACCTTTTGAATACGAAAGAAAAGAAAGATTTGCAGGAAAAACCAAATATCCATTAAAGAAAATGTTAAAATTAGCACAAGATGGTATTTTTAGTTTTTCTACAAAACCACTTAAAGTTGTAGGAACAATGGGAATTATTTCTATAGCAATATCTGTAATCATTTTAATATATGCAATTTTATCATATATATTTAATTGGAATAATTTAACTGCAGGTTGGACATCTTTAATGGTTACAATGACATTTCTAAGTGGAATGATACTTATATCTCTATGGATGATAGGTGAATATATAGGAAGAATTTATGATGAAACAAAAAGAAGACCACAATATATAATAGAAAGAACAATTAATGTAGATAAAAAATAATATGAAAATTGGGGGAATGGCAATGTATGATGTTTCAGTTATTACAATATTTAAAAGCAGACATAAAAAAGTAAAAGAGAGCTTAAATAGTTTAATAAATCAAACTTTACCAAATGTAGAAATAATTTGTATTTATAAAGAAGAAAATTCAGAAATAGATGAATTTGTAAAAGAAACTCAAAAAAAATATAATAATATAAAAATTATATATAAAACTAAGGCACAAGATGTAACAGCTAAAAATAAAGCACTAGAAGAAGCTAGTGGAAAATACATTTTAATAATGAATGGAAATATGAATCTAGAAAAAACAGCATTAGAAAAAATGTATAATGCAGAAGAAAAAAATGAAACAGACATTGCAATTTGTGGTTATAATATAATAGACTTAAATACAAACCGAATAATAAGTAAAGGCCTAAATAATAAATTTAAAGAAGTAGAAGAATTAAATGGAAAAAATAATGCTTTTGCATATTTAAATTTAGATGCAGGTAATAAATTAATAAAAAGAGAAATAATAAAAGACTTAAAGTTTCAAAATTATGATGAATGCCAAGATGAAATATTTATATTAAGTTGTTACAGTAATGTAAATAAAATTTCTTTTATAAATGAAGAGTTATTCTATAAATATGAGGATAATTCAGCAAACAACTTAAAAAATATAATTCAAATAAAAGACTTAAGAAATGGCTTAATAGATGTAAAAAAGAGATTTAAAGAAGTTGGAAAATACGAAAAAATGAAAAATGTGTTAACATATATAGCATTTACAAAAATAGGAATGAGGTCATTAATAGAAATAGCATTTGACCCAAAAAATGATTTAAAAGAAAACATTAGAGAAACAATGAATTACTTAGATATAAATTTCTTTGAATGGAGAAAAAATCCATTTTTTAAATTAAAAAATGTTCCAAGAAAAAGCTTTTGGGTTGCACATACTGTATATAAATATGGCTTCCAACAAATATTTATAAAAACATATAAAAGATTAATAGAAAAAGGAAATAAGCCTTTAGCTTTTTAATATAATAAAAAATACCGTACAAGTTTTTGGTAAATCCATTAAAAAACTTGTACTTTTTTAATATAAATGATATATTTTTAAAGAGTAAATGTAAAGATATTTGCACACTATTTAATATATAGGAGAAGGTTATGGAAGAGGAAAATTTAATAAATCCAGAATTAATAAATGAGGAAGAAAATAGATTAGAAAATTCGTTAAGACCTAAAACTCTTGCAGAATACATAGGTCAAACAAAAGTTAAAGAAAATATGAAAGTATATATAGAAGCTGCCAAAAAAAGAGGGGAGCCTTTAGACCATGTTCTTTTGTATGGACCACCAGGGCTTGGTAAAACAACATTATCTAATATCATTTCTAATGAAATGAATTCTAATATAAAAATTACATCTGGTCCAGCAATAGAAAAGCCAGGGGATTTAGCAGCATTACTTACAAACTTATCTGAGTTTGATGTGTTGTTTATAGATGAAATCCATAGGCTTAATAAAAGTGTAGAGGAAATTTTATATCCAGCGTTAGAAGACTATACATTAGATATAATTATAGGTAAGGGACCAAGTGCTAGGTCTATAAGATTAGATTTACCTAAATTTACTTTAATAGGAGCAACAACCAAAGCAGGTTCCTTAACTACTCCTTTACGTGATAGGTTTGGAATTGTAGAAAGATTAGAATTATATGAACCAGAAGATTTACAAAAGATAGTAAAAAGATCTGCAGGAATTTTAAGCGTTGAGATAGACGAAAAAGCAAGTATGGAAATTGCAAAAAGATCTAGAGGAACGCCAAGAATTGCAAATAGAATTTTAAAAAGAGTAAGAGATTATGCAGCAGTTTTAGGTGATGGAACAATAGATTTAAATATGGCGAAAATAGCTTTAAATAAATTAGAAATAGATGATTTAGGGCTTGACCAAACAGATAGGAATATATTGCTTACAATAATCCAAAAATATGCAGGTGGACCTGTTGGAATAGAAACGTTAGCAGCTACAACAGGAGAAGAAATAGAAACAATAGAAGACGTATACGAACCATTTTTAATGCAAATAGGTTTTATAGCTCGTACGCCAAGAGGAAGAGTTGCGCTTCCTTCAGCTTTTGAACATTTAAATTTAAAACAAGCTGAAAAATAAAACTTTATATTACAAATAATAGAAAATTAAGATTTTAGATTGGAGATAAAGTGAAAGAGAAAACAAAAGCAAGATTAATAGATATTGCTGTTTTTTGTATAGCAATATTATTGTTTTTAGCTACAGTGCTACCAAGGAATTTAGCTAATTTAGACGAAATATGGAATTTTAACTTTGCAAGAAATATTGCTAATGGCTTAATTCCATATAAAGACTTTAATATGTTACAAACACCTTTACTGCCATTTATACTTCGGTGGTATTTTTAAAATATTTGGCCAAGAATTATTTGTTATGAGAATAGTATCTGCTGTATTAGGAGCAGGGATAATTTTTATATCATATAAAATTCTTAAAGAGCTAAAACTAAATACAAAATGGTCAATTCTAACATTAATTTTATTGTTTTTATTTATATCAGATAGTTTTTATTTAGATTATAATTATGTAATATTATTTATAACTTTACTTATCATCTTTTTAGAAACTAAATATAAAAATTATAGTAAAAAATATAATTTTCTAATAGGAATATTAGCAGGAAGTACAATACTATTTAAACAAAGTACAGGTGTAATAATATGTGCAATAACAGCTTTGTATTTAGCATTAGAAGATAGAAACAAAGAAGTATTAAAAGCTATAATATACAGAGTAATTGGAATTATAGTTCCTGGAATAATTTTTACTATATATTTAATTTGTACAAATTCTTTAATGGACTTTATAGATTATTGTGTTTTAGGAATTGGTACATTTACCAATAATGTATCATATATGAAATTATTACAAGGAAAAGATTTAGAAGCTTTTTTAGGAGTAGTAACACCAATTACATTCTTAATTTTATTTATTGAAATTATAATAAATATAAAGAATAAGAAGATAAAAGAAAATAAAAACAAGTTAATATTATTTGTGTTTGCTTTAGCACAATTTACAGTTGTGTACCCAATAGCAGACGAGATACATTTTAAAATAGCGGTATTCCCAATATTTTTAGTGATGTTATATTACATATTTAAAGAAATCCAAGAAATAAAAAATATAAAAATTTCTATTTTTATAGAGCATTTTATGAATATAATAACAATATCTTTGGTAGGAATGCTAATATTAAGTGGAATTAATGACATATTTATATATACACAAACAGAAAAGTCAGTATTAAAGCATTTTAGTAATATTCCAATATCAAATACGTTGCAAGAAAGAATTTTAGAAGTAAATAAATATATAGAAGACGAAGAAAGAGATGTATATATTTTGGATTCGGAAGCAGCTGTATATATGATACCATTAGATAAATATAATAAAGACTTTGATATGTTTTTAAGAGGAAATTTAGGTGCAAAAGGTGAAGAAGGACAAATAGAAAAAATAAAAGAAATGAACAACACAGTGTTGTTAATAAAAAATGAAAAAATACCATTAAATTGGCAAACACCTAAAGAAGTAATAGAATATGTAAAAAATAATTTAGAAAAAATAGGTACAATAAACTTTTTTGATATATATATATCAGAGTAATAATATGCAAGTGAAAGGGAAAAAATACCAAATGGAAAAAAATGGAAAAACAAGCACGATTATAAAAAATATTATATTAGTATTTGCAACTATTACATTTATAGCTGTTTTAATCTTGAATTTTATATACAATGCAAATACCGACAAACTTAGTGCAGTTGAAATAGAATATGTAAAAATTATTAATTTGATTATAAGTATTTTTATTGCCATAACTATATTAATTGCTTCACATTATTTAAATAAAATTAAATTTAGCAAAATTGCAAAAACTGCTATAATAGTTACTTTAATTTTTATATATGTAATTGTACAAATTAGATGGTCAAACACAACAATTGGAAGACCATCTGGTGACCAACAAATAATATATAACATGGCAAAAAGTTATATAGAAGGAAATAATGAAAATTTATATAAATCAGAATATTTAGCTAAAAATCCACAACAACGAAGTTTGCTAGTTATGTATATTTTAATAATGAAAGTGGTAAATAGCACAGATTATGTATGGCTATATTTAGCTAATATTTTGGCAAATGTACTTTCTATATTTGCATTATATCTAATATTAAAGAAACTATCGGAGAAATATAGTGTTAATAAAGCATTATTTGCTATTTTAACATTAACTTTTATACCAATGATATTATTATGTAATTTTATATATGGTGACATCATTGGATTAGCATTTATTTTGTTTTCTGTATATTTTATAATAGAATATGCGAAAAAGAATAAGAAAATATTTGGAATAATTTCTGCAATTTTAGCATCTATCGCAATGATGTTTAGAATGAATTACATTATATTTGTTATAGCTATGGTAATATATATTATTTTAAACTTTAAAAAGGAAAATATTTTTAAGCAGATAATACATATTATAATATTTATAGCTATAATACTTATTCCATATAAATTGGTTGGAGCATATGTGGCAGAAAAACTAGATTTAGACAAACAAGCAACAATACCTACAAGCAGTTATTTATATATGTCACTTTATGATGGAGAAAGAGGTGCAGGGTGGTATAGCCAAGAAGCAATGAAAGTAGCACAAACAGATGTGAAGAATGCAAAAAATTATTATCCACCAATATTAAAAGAGAGAGTAAAATATTTAGTTACACATCCTTCAGAAGGTTTTAGATTTTACAAAAATAAGATTGTTTCTATGTGGACAGATAATGCCTTCCAATGTATATTTTATAATTTACCAGTTCATTTAGATGGTATGCCTAAAGAATTATATGATAGCGCAATAAACGAGAATGAATTTTATAGTAATTATTTTGTAGAAAAAGGCTCAAAACAAATAAAGATATATATGAAAGGAATAGTACTTTTAGTATTTTCATTAATCTTAGTAAATTTATTAAAGCATAAAAAAGAATTATCTAATGAAGCAATTTTAATGATAACAATATTTTTAGGAGGATTTTTCTTCCACGTATTATGGGAAGCAAAATCAAGATATGTAATTCCATATTTTGTAGTTCTTATTCCTATTGCGTGTATAAGTCTTAATAAAGAGATATCAGATTTTTCTATTATAAAAAGAATAAAAAATATTTTTAGAAAAAAGGAGAAAGTAAAATGAAATTGTTAATGCATACTTGTTGTGCACCTTGTAGTGTATATTGTATAGATTCATTAAGAAAGGAAAATATAGAACCGACAGTATATTGGTATAACCCAAATATACACCCATATATGGAATACAAGGCAAGAAGAGATACATTAAAAGAATATACTAAAAGCATAAATGTTGAAGCTATATTTGAAGAGGAATACGGACTAGATGAGTTTTGCAAAAATGCAATAGGGGATCTTAAAAATAGATGCCAAAATTATTGCTATAAAGTTAGATTGGAACAAACAGCAAAATTTGCAAAAGAACATGGTTTTGACACAATTTCTACAACTCTTTTAGTAAGTCCTTACCAAAAACATGAAATTTTAAAAGAACAAGGCGAAGAAATTGCAAAAAAATATGGTCTGAATTTTTTATATAGAGATTTTAGAGTTGGCTTTAGAGAGGGTCAAAATAAAGCAAGAGAATTAGGTTTGTATATGCAAAAATATTGTGGGTGTGTGTTTTCTGAGGAGGATCGTTATAGCAAGCAGATTGAGAAGGATAAAAAAATAAACATTAAATAGTAATTTGCTGTTAGGAGGATGCTATGAAATTTGTAAAATATGATAATAAAAGTTTAATTAATTTTTATAGCGAAAATGGACTAGAATTTGATGAAAACAAATGTTATTTTGGAATTAATGTCGAATCATTTGCTTTGTTAGAAAATGAAAAAATTATTGGAGCAGTGTCTATTTCAATTTATAAAGAAAAAAGTTTTATTGAGGCACTAGCAGTAGATAAAGAATATAGAAATAAAGGATATGGAAAACTATTAATAGAAAAAGCAATAGAAAAACTAGAAAAACCAGTATATACAATTTCAAAAGTAGATAAATTCTATTTAAAAAACGGATTTGTATATGATAATTCAGACTTAATAGATAAAGAGTGTAAAACCTGTGATGAATATAATGTTACTTGTTTTCCGAGAGTTGTAGTATATAAATAGTTACACAAATTACAAGTTATAGAGATATAGAAAGGGAGATGAGAGTGTAAATATGAATCCAATAGAAAATTTAAAAGATTTAATCATATATCAAAGTCAAAATAATGAAAATATATCTGTAGAAGTTTTATATGACAATGAAGATTTTTGGTTAACACAAAAGTCAATGGCTAAGTTATTCAGTGTGGCAGAAAATAATATAACATATCATTTACAAAATATATTTAAAACAGGAGAATTAGAAGAAAATCGAACTACTCAAAAAATTAGAGTAGTTCAAAATGAAGGAACCAGAAAAGTTTCAAGAGAAGTAAACTTTTACAGTTTAGATGCAATAATTGCTGTAGGGTATAGAGTAAACTCAAAACAAGCAACAGATTTTAGAATATGGGCAACTAATACATTAAAAGAATACATAAAAAAGGGATTTGTATTAAATGATGAATTATTAAAAAATGGACCAAAATTTGGAAAAGATTACTTTAAAGAACTTTTAGAACGTATTCGTTCAATTAGGACAAGTGAACGTAGAATATGGCAACAGATAACAGATATATTTGCAGAATGTAGTATTGATTATGATAAAGATTCAGAGATAACACATCAATTTTATGCAATGATACAAAATAAATTTCATTATGCAATTACAGGAAATACAGCAGCAGAAATTATATATATAAAAGCAGACCATACCAAGGATAATATGGGATTAACAACTTGGAAAAATTCACCAGAAGGAAGAATATTAAAATCAGATGTGATGATTGCTAAAAATTATTTAGAAGAAAAACAAATAAAGCGATTAGAGCGAGCAGTAACTGGATATTTTGATTATATAGAGGACTTGGTGGAAAGAGAAAATACATTCACAATGGAGGAATTTTCTAAAAGTGTTAATGAATTTTTAGAGTTTAGAAAATATGATATTTTAAAAGATAATGGAAAAATTTCTAGAAAAATGGCAGAAGAAAAAGCAGAAAAGGAGTATAATGAATTTAATAAAACTCAAAAAATTATTTCTGACTTTGATAAATTATTATTGGAAACAAAAAAATTAAATAATAAATAAATTTGTGGTCATAATGTGTTATTACAGAGGCGGATAGGTACAGTAAGCAAATTGAGAGAGATAAAGCAAAAAACATGAATAAGTAAATAAATAATAAGTTGTCGATGAAATTAAATTTTGTTTTTTAAACAAAAAGTAGAAAATGAAGGAAAGATATGCATGATACATAAAATGAAATTAAGTGAAAGTACATTCGAAAGAATAAAAAATGGAACTAAAACAATTGAATTTAGATTAGATAATGAAAAAAGACAGCAAATAAAAGTTGGAAACAAAATTGAATTTTCAAAATTACCAGATTTACAAGAAAAGTTGTTAGTAGCTGTTACTGAGTTATATAAAGAAGATACTTTTGAAAATTTGTTTAGAAAACTATATACAGATGAAGAGGAAATAAATAAAAGAACTAAATTAATGGAACAATACTATTCACATGAAAAAGAGAAGGAATATGGAGTTTTAGGTATAAAAATAGAGTTAATTAGTAATAACTTTAGATATACATATAACAAACTAGTAAGAGATAAAATTCCAGAAAATATAGATAGCGAGCCGGGGAGAAAAAGCAAATATAGAATTCTTAATGATAGTGAATATTTAACTGAATTAAATAAAAAGGTCTTGGAAGAAGCTAATGAATTTATAGAAGAAAATAGTATTGAAGAACTTGGTGATTTAATGGAAGTTATAAATTCAATAATGAAATTAAAAGGTTATAAAATGGAAGATGTACATAAAGCAATGAAAGCTAAGGCTGATAAAAAAGGAACTTTTGATAATAAAATATATTTAGAATATATTGATGAAGATAAAAGAAATATAGAGGAAGAAAAGGAACTAAATAAAGAATTTAGAAAGTAATAACAATTATATCTTGTAATGATATAGAATTAGAGCATTTTATGTTAAATATGAAAAACAAAAATACAAAAAGAGATTTTTAGATTAATAGCAAAAAATAAAAATATTACGCAAAAAGAAATGTCAGAAGAACTTAATATAACGAAGAGAACTATAAAAAGAATAAATTTGTAGGAATAATGTTTTATTGTAAAGGAGTATATTTGTTTTCAGAAGCCGAAAAAAGAATATACAAAGTTTAATAAAAATCAAAAGATTGTTTCGGATTTTGATAAGTTGCTTATTGAGGCAAATTGAGAACGATAAAAAGTAGGGAAATATATGATAAGAAAATTTGAAAAAAAAGATATAAATGATGTAATGAGAATATGGAAAAATGAGAATATAAAAGCCCATCAATTTATAGAAAGGGAATATTGGGAAAACAATTATAATTATGTAAAAGAAATTTTACCAAATGCAGAAATATATGTTTATGTTGTTGAAAATCATATAGTGGGATTTATAGGATTAGACCAAAATTATATTGAAGGAATTTTTATAGATGCACATAGTCAAAGTAAGGGTATAGGAACTTTATTATTAAATAAAGTAAAAGAAGATAGAAATACTCTAACGTTAAGTGTATATAAGAAAAACGTAAATGCTATTAAATTTTACAAAAACAATAATTTTATTATTACAAGTGAAAGTATAGATAAAGATACAAATGAGATAGAATATATCATGACTTGGGTTAAGTAAACGAAAAAGTTAAGAGTGTAATAAAACAAGGAGAAAAATATGGAGAACAAAGAAGAGAAAATCGTAACAAAAGAAAGCGGTAAAAAGTCTAAAATAAAAAGCATATTATCAAGCATAGTAACAGCTATAAAAAAATGTCCTAAAATTATTAAAAGGGGAATACTAGTAGTAATTTTAATAGCAATCGTAGCATTAGGAATAAACTATAGCTATGTTTTTAATAAAGAAGCAGAAACATTAAGTATAGAATTTAAAAATGTTGGACAGCTAGTAACACAATCTGCTTTTATAAGAGTATTAGAAGATAGCACTGTTAATAGAACAATTTTCGAAAAATTTGAAATACCATTTACAGAAAGTAGAAAAATGTTTAGTTATATAGTACAAGTAGATGCAGGAATAAATTTTGAGGAAGTATATATAGAAGATATTAATGAATCAACAAAAACAATAAAGATAAAACTTCCACATTCAACAATATATAATGCTACGCCAGATTTAGAATCTTTTAAATCTTACATAGATTCAGAAAGTTGGTTTTCTAGAATTGATTCAGAAAAATATAATGAAGCATTAAAAGATTTAACAAATCAGGGAAAACAAGATGCTATTGATAATGGTATATTAGAAAAAGCAGATGAAAATGCAAAAAGCATTATAGAAAGTTTTATTAAAAGTAATAAAAAGTACAAAGACTATAAAATAGAATATGAGTATATAGGGGGAAATAAAGATGAGTAAAAAAGAGAAAAAGGGTAAAGGCATATTTAAGGTAATTATGTATATATTATTAGGAATTATAGTTGCAATAGGGCTATTTTATTTGTGTTTAGCATTAACAAGATAATTAAAAGCAATTATCAATTTGTAAAACAAAATTAAGTTAGCAAGAAAATAATAAAACAAAGAAAGCAGTTATTATAGTTTAATAACTGCTTTTAGTTAATGTATATTTTATAATAAATCTTTTAAAATTTCTTCATTAGACTTAGGTAAAAGGTAAGAAACAGGAATGTCTAAAACAGTAACAGCACCAGTTTTTCCTTCTTTACGTAATCTATAAATTCCTCTTGCATAAGCAACTAAAACACTTGCAGTAAATTCTGGATTAGAATCTAATTTTAAAGAAAATTCAGCAACTTGATTGATATTATCACTAGTACGTCCACTTCTTAAAACGAATCCACCATGTGGCATACCAGAATGATTTTTAAGAAGTTCATCTTCAGTTATAAAATGCACAACAGTATTATATGGTTCAAAATAATTTGGCATTTCTTTTATTTCCTTTTCGACTGTTTCTTTATTTGCACAATCTTCTAAGACTACAAAACATTCTCTCCACATAACTTCTCTTACAGAAGAAAAAGTAGGATTTTCTCCAGATCTTACTTTTTCTACAGATTCTTCATAAGGAACTGTATATTGAACAGCATTTTTTACTCCATTAATTCTTCTTATAGCATCAGAATGACCTTGGCTTAAACCTCTACCATAAAAGACATAATTGTTGCCATTAGGAAGGATTGCTTCTAATAAAGCTCTGTTTAAAGAAAATAATCCTGGATCCCAACCACAAGAAATTAAAGATAAGTGGTTACTTTCTTTTGATTCTTTATTAACATTTTGAAAATATTCTGGTATTTTTGCATGTGTATCAAAACTATCTACAGTATTAAATAATTTTGCTATTTCAGGTGTTTGCTTTGGCAAATCTGTAGCAGAACCGCCACATAATATCATAATATCTATTTTATCTTGCATATCTTTTACATCATCTACGGAAAATACTTTTGTTTCAGGATGTAAAGTTTTAAGAGTATTTGGATCTCTTCTTGTAAAAACTCCAACAAGCTCTATATCATCATTATTATATATAGCAGTTTCTACACCCTTACCTAGATTTCCATACCCATAAATTCCAATTTTTATTTTATCCATTTATTTTACCTCCGTTAGTTATTTTTTATCAATATAATTTTACTATAAATTAATGGAAAATACCACAAAAAATTGAAGAAAATCTTATATATAAAATAAATAGGTAACATAATACATATATAAAACATAATATAAGAAAAATATATATCCTAATGGGTGTATTTTATGGCTATATATTACGAAGTAACAATTCGGGTGAAAAATAATAGCAAGTTCTAAACTTCAAATGAAGGGAGATAGAATATGAATAAAATAATTGGAAATACACCAATGATAAAAATAAATTATGAATTTAAAAACAAGAAAAGCTACATATATACAAAATTAGAATATTATAATTTAACTGGTAGCATTAAAGATAGGGTTGCGCTTTATATGATAAAGAATGCCAAAAAGAGAGGAGATTTAAAAGATAATATGCCTATAATAGAGGCAACAAGTGGAAATACAGGAATATCTTTGGCTGCTATAGGCAAAGCATATGGGCATAAAGTATATATTTTTATGCCAGACTGGGTAAGTGAAGAAAGAATAAAGTTAATGGAGGCATATGGTGCAGAGGTAAGATTATATTCAAAAGAAGAAGGTGGATTTGTAAGGTGCATAGAAGAAGCAAAGAAATTAGCAGAAGTTAAAGGTGGTTATTTAACTAATCAATTTTCGAATAAGGATAATTTTTTAGCACATTATGAAACGACAGGTAAAGAAATTATAGAGCAATTACCAGAAGAAGTAGGAGGTTTCATTTCTGGTGTTGGTACAGGTGGAACTTTAATGGGAATAGGAAAAAGATTAAAAGAAAAATTTAAAGATATGTTAATATCGTGTGTAGAGCCGGATAAAATGCCTTTAATTACAAATTTAAAAAATAATTTGCAATATGATAAACAAGAATTAAGAGAACATAAAATAGAAGGTATAGGGGACGAATTTATTCCAGATTTAATTAATATAAATGATTTAGACGATGTTATATTAGTAAATGACGAAGATGCGATAAATATGGCAAAGAAAATGGCTAATGAATTAGGAATAGGTGTAGGAATTTCTTCTGGAGCAAATTTTTTAGGAGCAATTTTATTAAACGAAAAAACAAATAAGCCTGTAGCTACAATATTTGCAGATGATAATAAAAAGTATTTATCTACAGATTTGTTTAAAAATAATGAAATATTAAGAAAATATCCCAATTTTATTTCTGACAACATAAAACTTAATAGCTATGAGGTGATTTAAAAATAATGAATTTAAAAAAATCTTCCTAAACTTTACAAAGGGGGATTACTCCAAAGAATTCCTAAAATTCACAAAAAAATCTGGTGGCTAGCTAGTTATAAATTATTATACTTTTTAGCCACCAGAAACATTACTTTTAACTTGGAACTTGAGAGATTCTATAGGTGCTATATCCACCCATTTCCTCTCTTTTTGTAATTTCAGAGAATTTAAATTCACAATACGAGTCGAAGAAATGCAGATATCGTCCAACAAACTTCTCACTAAGCAGAAGCTCTTGGTGAACATCTAAATGATATCCTGCAATTATATCATATTCTTCAAACTTTGCTTCATCAGCTATCAAATGATTGCAAACTTTTATTTCGCACTCAATAGATTTTTCATTAAGTACGTTTCTTAAAAGATCTGCAATGACAGATAGATCTAAATTCCGAAACTGTTCTGAGTAAAGCAATAAAACCTTTTTCATAATGTTAACCTCCTTGGGAATTCCCGCTGTAAATTTAAGTTTTTGATTCACATTATATTATACAGTATTTTACATAAAATTGCAAACTGGTTAAATTTGTAGTGAAAAGTTAAAACAAAAATTAAGGATATACCAAGAGCAAAAATGCAAATATGCTAAATTTATAACTAAAACATTGATAAGCTAACGAAAAATTTGTATAATCTATGTAAGCAATAAAATATGGAGATAGGAGAAAAATGGCATTATTAGAAGTAGAAAATTTAACACATTCATTTGGAGATAAACTATTATATAAAGATTCTTCATTCGAACTATATAAAGGCGAACATATGGGGATTGTAGGACAAAACGGAGCAGGTAAAAGTACACTTATAAAAATATTATTAGGTGAAATATTGCCAGATAAAGGCGTAGTAAAATGGCAAAATGGTATTACAATAGGAAAACTAGACCAATATGCAATAGTAGAAGAAAATCAAACTATTTTTAATTATTTAAGGACTGCGTTTAGCAAGCTATATAAAGTAGAAGAGGAATTAAATAAGCTATATGAAGAAATGGCAGAAAATTATAACGAGAATATATTAAATAAAGTTTCAAAATATCAAGAGGAATTAGAAGAAAAGAATTTTTATGCAATAGATAGCACAATACAAAAAATTGCAAGTGGATTAGGAATAACAGCACTTGGAATGGAAAATAATTTAAAAAATTTAAGTGGAGGTCAAAGAGCAAAAGTAATTTTAGCTAAATTACTTCTTCAAAATCCAGAGGTTTTAGTATTGGACGAGCCAACTAACTTTTTAGACAAAGAACATGTTGAATGGCTTTCTGAATACTTAACAACTTTTAAAGGTGCTTTCATAATTGTGTCACATGATTTTGAATTTCTAGAAAAAGTTACGACATGTATTTGTGATATAGAATTTAATAAAATGAAGAAATATAAAGGTACATATTCCAGTTTTTTAAAGCAAAAAGAGTTATTAAGAGAAGATTATATAAGACAATATAACTCACAACAAAAGGAAATAAAAAAACTAGAAGAATACATTGCTAAGAATAAAGTAAGAGCATCTACAGCACAAATGGCAAAAAGTAGAGAAAAGAAGTTAGAAAAAATGGAGAAAATTGACAAACCTTCTTTTACAACAAAGCCACACTTTAGGTTTAATTGTGTAGAAAGCACAGCACAAGTAATATTGGAAGTGAATGGTTTAGAAGTAGGTTATTATTATCCATTACTTCCAAAGATGAAATTTGATATACGCAATGAAGAAAAAGTAGTTATAACAGGTTTTAATGGTATAGGTAAATCTACATTATTAAAAACTATAATGGGTGAAACAGCTCCTATTGCTGGTGAATTTAAATTTTCTGAAACTATTAAAAACATTGGTTATTATGAACAAGACTTAAAATGGGAAAATTCAGAAGATACACCTCTTAACATAATTTCGAAGGACTTTCCAAAATTAACACAAAAGCAAATAAGAAAACATTTAGCAGATTGTGGAATAAAGAAAGAACATGTAATACAACCTATTACAACACTAAGTGGTGGTGAACAAGCAAAAGTAAAACTATGTAAATTAATATTAAAACCTTGTAATTTATTAATTTTAGATGAACCTACGAATCATTTAGATGCAGATACAAAAGAAGAGTTAAAAAAAGCTATAACAGAATTTAAAGGAACTGTTATCTTGGTTTCTCATGAAGCCAGTTTTTACAAAGATTTAGCTACAAGAGTAGTTAATATAGAAAATTTATGTATAAAAAGATTAAAATAACAATCAGTATAAACGTAAAAAAGATTATAAATACACCTTGAATAATTCTTAAAAAAATTATATGATTGTAAAGAAAAAATTAATATATAGTGATTAATAAAAGGATAATCATTAACACAAAAAAATTACAAAAGAATAAGGGAGAAGGCATGAAAACAAGAACAAAAAATTTAATATTATTTTTTATTTTATTTGTAATAACAGGGGCTGTTTTTTGGAATTATATATCAATGCACTATGCAACAGATACATATAATATAATGAATATAGGGTATGAAAAATATGCAATAAATAATTCCTTAAGTGATGGAAGAATATTTATGTTTCTAATAGGTATGTTTGCAAATTGGGCAAATATTCCTATTAATATTTTTGTAATAACATTAACTGTTATAGGGTTAATAATATCATGTATAGCAGTTATTGTATTAAAAAATATGATAATAGAGTTTGGAAAAAAAGAGAATAAAATACAAGAAGTTATTGCAGTTTTAATATCATATTGTACAGTATTTAATTTTATGTATGTAGAGAACTTATACTTTGTAGAAGCAGGAGTAATGGCATGTAGTATATTACTTTACATATTAGCAGTAAAACAAATTATAAATAGAAATAAGTTATATTTATTAAAATCAGGAATATTAGCAGTATTAGCAACATTTTGTTACCAAGGAACAATTGGGCTATTTGCATTATATGGAATAGTATTTTCTATTGCTAAAAATGGAAAGAATATAAAAGAAATATTAAAAGATTTTGGAGCAATAATTTTAATAACAATAATTTCATTTGTAGCAAATTTAATTCAGATAGACATTGCAACTCAAATTGCTGGTACTACACAAAAAAGATTAAATGGAATACAAAATTTATTTAAAAATTCTGTTCATATTCTAAGGAATTTTGGAACCATGGTATTTGGAACAATGTTTGTAAGCAATTGTGGTTTATTTCCTAATTACCTAATGCTAATATTTGTTTTAATTATTACACTTATAGCAGGAATTTATGAAATAAAAACTAAGAGGAATGGTTTAGTATTTAATATTATATTTCTTTTCTTTGTAACAATGCTTATAACATTTGCAATGTGTGTTGTTAGTATAGCAAGTTATGATACAGGAAGAATTCATGTACCTGTTGGAGCTTTTATAGGAGTAATATTTATATACCTATTTTATTCAACTAAAATATTTGAAGATGAAACAATGATTAAGTATTTATTAATGGCAACATTGGTGGCATATAATATTATTTTAGCAATAAATACAATTTCATTATTGTATCAACATAAACAAGTAAATAAACTAGAAAAAGAACAATGTGCAGGAATAGAAAAATATATAAGAGAATATGAAGAAGAAAATAACGTAAAAATTACAGAAGCAAGATATTTTAAACTTTCAAATATGAAGCCATATGGATATTTTGACGAAATAGCAAATGAATCTGTTCTTACATATGATGGTGTGGCATGTACATGGTCTGCAATAGCTACAATTAACTTTTATACAAATAGAAATTTTGAAGATAATTATTTAGAAGCATACCCTAATAGAGAATTATTTTATGCATATGCTGCTAAAAGAAATCTAGGCTATGAAGGTAATTTCGTAATAATGGACAACATTTTGTACTTCTTAGCATATATTTAAAATTTAGGTGATAAAATGAAAGAGCTAGAAAACAAAAAGAAAACAACCATACATATAAAAAAAGATTATATAATTTTTTTAGTAATATTTGTGTTAGCAGTAATAATGTATATTAATTGGCTTAATATGCATTATTCTGCAGATACATATAATATTATAAATGTAGGGTATGAAAAATATGCTACTAATTGGTCGTTAAAAGATGGCAGGCTAATAATGTATTTTATTACAATGATTTTTGCTAAATTACATATTCCAATAGAAGTATATGTAATAAGCACATTACTAGTAGCTTTAGTAATATCTTGTATTTGTGTAATAAAGCTAAAGAATATAATTATTAATTGTAGCAATAGAGAAAATACTAAAGCAAAAGAAATATTTGTTACAATAGCATCATTTTTTACAATATTTAATTTTATGTATATAGAAGATATGTATTTTGTAGAATCTATTGTAATGGCACTAAGTTTATTGCTATTTACTTATTCTGCCAATATAATAGTTAATAATAAAAAATTAAAAAATAGAATAATAGCACTAATCTTAGCAATAGTTGGTATAATAGCATATCAGGGAACAGCAGGATTTCTTATAATACTAACATTTGTTATAAGTTTACTAACAAATAAAGTAGAACTAAAAGGAAACAAAGATAAAATAAAAACAAACATAAGACACATATTTTTAGATACATTTATGGCAGGAATTATAAATGCTATAGCAATTGTTATAAATATGATATTAGTTAAAGTAGTAGGAAATATTACAGGACAAGTTCAAACAAGAGTGGGAAGTATATTTGCTATATTCGAAAATTTAAAATATATTATTAATAATTTTAATGTTATATTAAAAGAAAATATTGGGTTATTTCCGACAAATTTATTATACATTTTTATAGGAATTACATTAATTTTAGCACTTATATATGACTTAAAAACAAAAAGCGTAAACTTCCTAACAATAAAACTAATGTGTATAATAATTATAAGTGTAGTTTGTGGTTTTTTAGTATCTTTAGGTACATTATCTAGTTTTTATACAGGAAGATTGCATTATTGTATAGGAACAATGATGGGTTTTGTATTAATTTGTCTAATTATGGAAAATGAGGACGAAATTTTTAGAAGAATAATTGAATTAATTTTGATAATGTATAGCATTGTTAATATATATAATTGTATAATAGTTACATACGAACATAAATTAGTAAATGAGTATGAAAAACAATCTGCTAAAGAAATAGAAGAGTATATAGAAAAATACGAAAAAGAAAATAAAAAGCAAGTAGAAAATATAGCAATATACACAATAACAGGGCAAAATTATAAAACATATTTTAAGGAAATTAATAGGAAATCTGTAGTAACCTACAATGCATTAAGGTGTAATTGGTCAGCAGATGGAGTTATAAATTTTTACACGGATAGAGAATTAAATACAGTAAATTTAAATAAAGAGCTACTACAGGAATATTTAAAAGTAGAAAAAGATAATGGCTATGGAATAATAAATAATACATTAATTGTAGAATGTTATATGTATTAAGAAAGAAGGTTAATTTTGGGAAAATTAGTATTAATAGATGGAAATAGTATTCTAAATAGGGCATTTTATGGAATTATGGGGAATAAAATGCTTACAACTAAAGATGGAACACCAACAAATGCAGTATATGGTTTTTTGGCTATTATGTTTAAAATTTTAGAAGACATTAAGCCAGAATATTTAGTTGTTGCGTTTGACTTAAAAGGTCCTACAAAAAGACATGAAATGTACGAAGGTTATAAAGCAAATAGAAAAGGAATGCCAGATGAACTTGCTTGCCAAATGCCAATAATAAAAGAAATTTTAAGAGCAATGAATATAGACATAGTAGAAAGGCAAGGATATGAAGGTGATGACATATTAGGAACATTGTCTGTTTTTGGAGAAAAACAAGGCTTGGATGTAACTATATTATCTGGAGATAGAGATACCTTTCAACTTGCAACAGATAAAGTAACAATAAGAATACCAAGAACAAAAATGGGAAAAACAGAAGTAGAAGATTTTAATAAAGCAAAAGTGAAAGAAATATATAATTTAGAGCCAAAACAATTAATAGAAGTAAAGGGACTTCAAGGGGATACATCTGACAATATTCCTGGTGTTCCTGGTATAGGTGAAAAAACTGCTTTAAAATTAATACAAGAATATAATAACATAGAAAATTTATATAAATTAATAGAAGAAGGACAAGCTCAAGATATAAAAGGAAAAACTAGGGAACGTATAATAGAAAACAAGGAGCTAGCTAAGTTGTCTAAAGAATTAGGTACAATAAATATTAATTCACCTATAGAAGAAAACTTAGAAGATTTTAAACTAGAAGAATGGGACAAAAAAGAAGTTTTAAGAATATTTAAAGAATTAAACTTTAATAGATATATAGAAAGATTTAATTTAGCTTCAGAAGAGGATAATACATTAGAAGAAGTAACAGAAAAATATGAAATAGAAGAAATAGATATAAAAAAAGCAAAAGATATTATATTAAAAAGAAAAGAATTGTTTTATCATTTTTCTACAAAAGAAGTAAATAAGGAAGAGTATATAATAAAAAAAGAATTTAATACTTTTTCATTCTATAATAAAGAAGAAAATAAAGCATATTTTGTAAAAATTAATACAGAGGATTTAGACATACTAAAAGAAATATTCGAAAATGAAGCTATAAAAAAATATGGTTACAAAACATCGGAAGACTATATTATATTAAAACAAAATGGAATTTTGCCAAAAAGTATAATATATGATGCAGAAATAGCAATATATGACTTAGACCCATCAAATATGAAATACAAAATGCAAGATGTAGCATTACAATATTTAGATTTTAATATGGACGAATATTTAAATGCATTAGGAATAAAAAAACAAGAGCAAATAAATTTATTCGAACAAACTTCAGAAAATAATGAATATGAAAAAAATATTAACACTTTATACAGTTATTTAATACAACAATTATATGAAAAAACTATGAAGGAATTAGTCGATTTAGATGAAGTAGAATTATTTAATGATATCGAAATGCCTTTAGTAGAAGTACTTTCAGAAATGCAATATGAAGGAATACAAATAGATAAAGAAGAGCTAGAAGAATTTGGAAAGAATCTTAAACAAAAAATAGAAGAAATTACTAAAGAGATATATAATTTAAGTGGAACCGAATTTAATATAAATTCTCCAAAACAATTAGGAGAAATATTATTTGAAAAATTAGAATTACCAGTAATAAAGAAAACAAAAACGGGTTATTCTACAGATGTAGATGTTTTAGAAAAATTAAAACAAGAACATCCAGTAGTAGAAAAAATATTAGAATATAGAAGTTTAACAAAGCTAAATTCAACTTATGTTGAAGGTTTAAAACCATATATAAATAAAGCAACAGGAAGAATACACTCTTATTTTCACCAAACAATAACAGCAACAGGAAGAATTAGTTCTACAGAACCAAATCTTCAAAATATACCAACAAGAATAGAACTTGGAAAGCAATTAAGACGTGCATTTAAGCCAAAAGATGGTTATGTATTTATAGATGCAGATTACTCACAAATAGAATTAAGAGTTTTAGCGCATATTTCTAACGATGAACATATGATAGAAGCTTTTAATAATAACGAAGATATACATAAACAAGCCGCAGCAAGTGTATTTAAAGTACCTTTAGATGAAGTTACTAAAGAACAAAGAACACATGCTAAAGCTGTTAATTTTGGAATAGTATATGGAATAAGTGATTTTGGTTTAGGAGAGCAAATAGGTGTATCTAGAAAAAAAGCTAAAGAATATATAGAACAATATTTAGAAAAATACAATGGTATAAAGAGATTTATGTCAGATGTTGTAGAAGAAGCAAAAGAAAAAGGATATGTTGAGACCTTATTTAAAAGAAGAAGGTACATACCAGAGCTTAAGTCAAAGAATTTTAATATAAGACAATTTGGAGCAAGAGCTGCTATGAACACTCCAATACAAGGAACAGCAGCAGATATAATGAAAATTGCAATGATTGATGTATTTAAAAAGCTAAAAGAAAGAAATTTAAATTCAAGATTAATATTACAAATACATGATGAGCTTTTAATAGAAACTAAAGAAGAAGAAAAAGAAGAGGTTAAGGAAATATTAAAAACTTCTATGGAAAATGCAATAAGCTTAAAAGTACCATTAAGAGCAGATGTTGGTGAAGCTTATAATTGGTATGATTTAAAATAATTAAAGAAATATTGTACAAAAATGATGAAAGGAGAGTATGATTGTATATCATACAATGAAGGATGGTTAATAAATTACTAAAGATAATAGTTATATTATTAATTTTATGTGCTATAATATATGTATCTTTCGGAATATTTAAAGTTCATAAAATAGTAATAAGACAAATCTACCCACAAAAATATTCTGAATACGTAGAAAAATATTCGAACGAATATGATGTAGATTCATTATTAATATATGCGATAATTAAGGCAGAAAGTAACTTTAAACCAGATGTTATTTCCAAAAGCAATGCTGTAGGATTAATGCAACTGATGGATGCAACTGCAAAAGATGTAGCTAATAAATTGGGAATGGAATATAAAGAAGAAGATTTGGAAAATCCAGATATAAATATAAAACTTGGAGTTAAATATTTTTCTATATTGTATGATAAATATAAGAATGTTCCAATTACATTAACAGCATATAATGCAGGAAGTGGCAATGTTAATAAATGGATTTCTGAAGATATTATTGCTTCAGATGGCTCTAATGTAGAAAACATTCCATTTAGAGAAACAAATAATTATGTAAGAAAAATATTAAGAGATTATGAAATTTATAAAGATATTTATAATAACTAATAATAAATTATAATTAAGGAGGAATTAGTATGTCAATTTTAGTTACAGGTGGTGCTGGATATATTGGTAGTCATACAGTGATAGAACTATTAAATTCTGGGAGAGAAGTTGTTATTATAGATGACTTTTCTAATAGTAAACCAGAGGTGTTAGATTCAATTAGAAAGATAACAGGTAAAGATTTTAAATTTTACGAAATTAATTATTTAGATAAAGAAAAGTTAGATAAAGTATTTAAAGAAAATAATATTGAAGCTGTTTTAAATTTTGCAGGTTTTAAAGCTGTTGGAGAATCTGTTCAAAAACCTATAGAATATTATACAAATAATATTTCTGGAGCTTTAACATTATTAGAAGTTATGAAAGAAAATAATGTTAAGAAATTTGTATTTAGTTCTTCAGCAACAGTTTATGGCTCTCCAGAAATTATACCAATTACAGAAGAATGCAAAACTGGTGGAACTACAAACCCATATGGTACAAGCAAATTATTTATAGAGCAAATTTTAAAAGATATATATGTGTCAGATAATACTTGGGATATAGTAATTTTAAGATATTTTAACCCAATAGGAGCACACGAAAGTGGACTAATAGGTGAAGAACCACAAGGAATACCAAATAATTTAATGCCATATATAGTAAGAGTTGCAAATGGCACATTAAAGGAATTATCTGTATTTGGAGATGACTATGATACCACAGATGGTACAGGTGTAAGAGATTATATTCATGTTGTAGATTTAGCAAAAGGACATATTAATGCATTAGAAAAATTAGAAAAAGAAGGAAAAGGTTTATTTATATATAACTTAGGAACTGGAAAAGGGTATAGTGTTTTAGATATGGTAAAAACATTTGAAGAAGCAACAGGAATGAAGGTCCCTTATAAAATAGCACCTAGAAGAGCAGGAGATATAGCTACTTGCTATTCTAATCCAACAAAAGCAAAAGAAGAACTAGGATGGACTGCAGAAAAAGATTTAAAAGAAATGTGTATAGATTCATGGAACTACATTAAAAATAAAATGTAAGAATTGGTTAGAAATAGATAAAAAATAAATTTTAGGTGAAAAATGGTGGAAGATAATAAAGAAGCAAAAGCACAAAATAATAGCAATAAAATAGTATTTATATATAGAATTATAGTATCAATTATAATGATAGTTAGTATAATATTAGTATATATATTAAATCATTTAGGAGAAAGTAAGGAAGTTGATGCTATGGCAAATGTAATTAATCAAAACAGTATTAATGAGACTAACACTGTTGGAGAGGAAAATATTACATCAGAAGAAAATTTTAAAAAACTTAATGATTGGCGTTTAGTTTTAGTAAATTATGAAAATGAAATGCCAAGAGATTATATTCCACCACTAAGTAATATAGATAAAGAAAGACAATTTGATTCTAGAGCAATAAATAGCTTGCTACAAATGATGCTAGACATGAATAATGCAGGAATAAATCATATATGGGCGCAATCTGCATACAGAAACCCTAAAAAGCAAGAGCATTTAATACAAGAAAGCATAGAAGAATATTTAGAGGAAGGAAAAACGGAAGAGGAAGCAAAAGCATTAACAGCAAGGTCTATAGGAGAACCATATAAAAGTGAACACAATTTAGGTTTAGCAGTAGACTTTAATGATATAAATTATGCATTTGAAGAAGAAAAAGCATTTTCGTGGCTTGTAGAAAATGCAGAAAACTATGGCTTTATACTAAGATATCCAGAAGATAAGGAAAGAATAACAAAAATAAAATATGAGCCATGGCATTGGAGATATGTAGGAATAGAAAATGCAAAAGAAATAAACAAATTAGGATTTTGCTTAGAAGAATACATACATTACTTAAAAACCGGGATTAAGGGACGGTCCTTAAAATTCCGGTTATATTTTTTATATGGTAGTAAAGTTCTCTTAGTAGGCGAACTTTCTGCACTAGAGAATTATATTAACCTAAGATTTTCTTATAATTTACATTTGCTAGAAAATCTTAGGTACGTTTTTTGCAAAAAAATAAAAAAATGCTAGATAAAAGAAAAAAATTGTGTTAAAATAGCAAATGCGCTAAAAAGAAAGAAGGGAGAATAAAAATGATAAAAGAATTATCAAAATATGTAAAACAATACAAAAAGTATGCAATTTTAACACCAATTATGGTTATTTTAGAAATCATAATGGAAGTTATAATTCCATATCTTATGGCAAAAATCATAGATGTAGGAATACAAAATAATGATTTAAACTATATTATAAAAATGGGAATAATGCTTGTTGTATCTGCAATAATGTCATTAATATTTGGAGTACTTTCTGGAAAGTTTGCAGCAACTGCATCAGCAGGATTTGCAAAAAACTTAAGACAAGGAATGTTTTATAACATACAAAATTTTTCATTTACAAATATAGATAAATTTTCTACATCTAGTTTAGTAACAAGACTTACAACAGATGTAACAAATGTTCAAAATGCATTTCAAATGATTATAAGACTATTAGTAAGAGGTCCTGTAATGATAATATTTGCCTTGATTATGGCATTTTCAATAAATAAAAATTTATCATTTGTATATATAGCAACAATGCTTCCTCTTGCAATATTACTTGCGTTTATAACATTTAAAGCTCATCCATATTTTGAAAAAGTATTTAAAAAATATGATGAATTAAATAGAGTAGTGGGAGAAAACTTAAATGCCATTAGAGTTGTAAAATCATTTGCAACAGAGGATTTTGAAGAAGATAAATTCGAAAAGGTAAACTTATTAGTATATAAATTATTCAAAAAAGCAGAAAAAATAGTAATATTTAACAGCCCATTAATGCAAATTGCGATATATGGTTGTGTGTTACTATTATCTTGGCTTGGAGCAAAAGCAATTGTAGTGGGAACTATGCAAACAGGAGAACTTTCTAGCTTAATTACATATGCTTGGCAAATTCTTTCAAGTTTAATGATGCTTTCTATGGTACTAGTTATGATAATTATATCACAATCATCTGCAGAAAGAATTATGGAAGTAATTAATGAAGAGCCAACAATAAAGAACAAGGAAAATCCAATAAAAGAGATTAAAGATGGTAGTATAGAATTTATAGATGTTGACTTCCAATATGATGATGCAAAAGCAAATGAAATGTTGCCATTAGAAGATATAAACTTAAAGATAAATTCTGGAGAAACTGTTGGAATCTTAGGAGGGACAGGTAGCTCTAAAACTTCTTTAGTAAATTTAATACCTAGATTATATGATGTAAAATCTGGATTCGTAAAAGTTGGAGGAGTAGATGTAAGAAACTACGACCTTAATGCTTTAAGAGATGAAGTTGCTATGGTGTTACAAAAAAATGTCCTATTTTCTGGAACAATTGCAGAAAATTTAAGATGGGGAAATAAAAACGCTACAGACGAAGAATTAATAGAGGCTTGTAAATTAGCACAAGCAGATAGCTTTATTCAAGAATTACCAGATAAATATAATACTGTATTAGACCAAGGTGGTACAAATGTTTCTGGAGGTCAAAAACAAAGAATTTGTATTGCAAGAGCATTACTTAAAAAGCCTAAAATATTAATTTTAGATGATTCTACTAGTGCTGTAGATACAAAAACAGATGCACTAATTAAAAAAGCATTTAAAGAGAAAATACCGAATACAACAAAAATTATAATAGCACAAAGAGTAAGTTCTATTATAGATGCAGACAAAATAATTGTTATGGATAATGGTAAGATAGACGGAATTGGTACAGCTGAAGAATTATTAAAAACAAATGAAATTTATAAGGAAGTATATGAATCTCAAATGGGAGGAGATGATAAAGAAGATGAAAAAGACTAGAAAAAATACAGCTTTCAGGTTATTAAAATATTCTATGGGAGGCTATAAATTACAATTTGCAATAGTTTTAATTACTATAATAGTAAGTGCAACAACGAGTGTTATAGGAATACAATTTATTCAGAAACTTATAGATAATTATATTATTCCACTTATAGGCAACCAAAACCCTAACTATACATCATTATTACATACTATAGTTGCTATGGGAGGTATATATTTAGTTGGGATTATAGCAACATATATTTATAACAGATTAATGCTAAACATAACACAAGGTACACTTAAAAAGATAAGAACAGATATGTTCAAACATATGCAAAGGTTGCCAATTGGTTATTTTGACAGTCATAACCATGGTGAAATTATGAGTACATATACAAATGATGTAGACACTTTAAGAGAAGCTATAAGCCAAAGTATACCTCAAATGTTTTCAGCAATAGTATCTATGATTGCAATATTAATATCAATGATTATAACTAACGTGTATTTAACTGGAATTGTTCTTGCAATGGTTGTAATAATGATGTTTGTAGCTAAATTTTTTGCAAAACATAGCTCAACACATTTTATAAATCAACAAAAAAATATTAGTAAGGTTGATGGATATATAGAAGAAATGATGAATGGGCAAAAAGTTGTAAAAGTATTTTGTTACGAAGAACGTTCTAAACAAAAATTTGATGAATTAAACGAAGAGTTATTTCAAAGTAGTAAAAAGGCAAATTCTTATGCTAATACATTAATGCCATGTATAATGAATATTGGAAACATAGGTTATGTATTAGTAGCAGTGATAGGAGGAATTTTAGCTGTAAAGCAAGTTCTTACAATTGGAAGTATTGCAGCGTTTTTACAATATATAAAAGCTTTTACAAATCCTCTAGGACAAGTTTCACAACAAATTAATTTTATTGCAATGGCTTTAGCAGGAGCTGAAAGAATTTTTGACTTAATAGATGAAAAAGTAGAAGAAGATGACGGATATGTAACTCTTGTAAATGCTAAAGAAGAAGATGGAAAAATAATAGAAGTAGCAGAAAGAACAGGAACTTGGGCATGGAAACATCCACATAGTGATGGAAGCATTACATATACTAAATTATGTGGAAATGTAGAGCTTGAAGATGTAAACTTTGGATATGTAAAAGATAAACAAATTTTATATAATATAAGTTTGGACGCAAAAGAAGGTGAAAAGGTTTCTTTTGTAGGACCAACAGGGGCAGGAAAAACAACTATTACAAATTTAATAAATCGTTTCTATGACATTCAAAGTGGAAAAATTAGGTATGATGGAATTAATATAAATAAAATGAAAAAAGATGATTTAAGAAAATCATTAGGTGTAGTTTTACAAGATACACATTTATTTACTGGAACAATAAAAGACAATATAAAATATGGAAATATGAATGCAACAGATGAAGAAGTTATTGCTGCTGCAAAACTTGCTAATGCAGATAGATTCATAAGACATTTGCCACATGCATATGACACAGAAATAACAGGTGATGGAGAAGGCTTATCACAAGGACAAAGGCAACTATTAGCTATTGCAAGAGCAGCACTTTATAATCCACCAGTACTAATATTAGATGAAGCAACAAGTTCTATAGATACTCGTACAGAAAAAATAGTACAAGATGGAATGGATAAACTAATGAAAGGTAGAACAGTTTTTGTTATTGCACATAGGTTATCTACAATCAGAAATTCGGACTTAATAATGGTTTTAGACCATGGTCATATTATAGAAAGAGGAAATCACAACGAATTAATAAAAAATAATGGAATGTATTATGGTCTATATACTGGAGCAATAGAGATAGAATAAGAAAAAATACACCGGGATTTTAAGAAACGTCCCCGAATCCCGGAGCAGAATCTTGATTGACAAATAAACCTAATTAAGTTATTATATAAATAGATATATTGGAAATAATTTATATTAAATAATATTTTAAGGAGGTATTATTATGGACGAAGAAAAAATGGTAGAACAAGAAATTAATGTAGCTAATGAAGTTGTAGCTACTATTGCTGGTATGGCAGTTTCTAAAGTTGACGGTGTCGCAAAAATGGCAGGAGGTTTTACAGAAGGTCTTAAAGCCATAGGCGGTAAAAAGCAAATGTCAAGAGGAATTAAAGTAGAAACAGATGGAGAAAATGTAAAAATAGAAATAAATATTATTGTAAGATACGGAGTAAACATAAGGGAAGTAGGGAAAAATATTCAAGAAAAAGTTAAAGAAGAAGTAGAAAACATGACAGGAAATAAAGTTGATAGAGTTGTTGTTAATGTTCAAGGCGTAAAAGTTGATGACGATACAGAGGAAAAGATAGATAATATGGAGGAATAATGTTATGGACCAAATAAAAGATTTATTAAAAAAATCTGGTACGTCTAATATATTGGTATCAATAATTTTTGGACTATTTGGAGTAATATTATGCATTTTGAATGAAGGTGCAGTAAAAGTAATTTCTTGCTTAATAGGCTTACTATTTATAATAATAGGAGTTGCAAGATTAGTAAACTATGTAAAAGGCAGAGGAATTGGAGAACATTTTAATTTTGACTTATTGTGTGGATTAGTTGCATTAGTTCTTGGAGCGGTTGCTATAATTTATACAGATGCAATAGGGATAATATTAAGACTAATAGTAGGAACTTGGATTGTATATAGTGGGATAACGAGAATTTACTTATCTTTAAAATTAAAATTTTTTAATTCATCAATATGGATAATTAGTTTAGTATTATCAATTTTAATGGTCATATTTGGTGTATATATTATGCTAAATAGCGGAGTAATTGTAACATTAATTGGTTCATTAATGATTGCATATGCAATAATAGATATAATAGAGAGTATAATTTTTATAAAGAAAATAAAACAGTTTTAAAAAAAGATACAAGATTATATAGTATGAATAATTCTTATACTATAGTCTTGTATTTTTTTCTTGAATAAAGAAAAACTTAGAATAAGAACAATTACACGTCATAAATTTTATTTACAAATAAAACACAATTAGGAAATACTATGGATATAATTAACATGTAAAATATATCCATAGTAACCAGAAAGGGGTGACGCTAAATTAGAAAATAATATTATTAAATCTCAAAAAGAGATATTTAAAAACGAAAAAATAACAGTAAAAAGCGACATTTTTAATAAATTAATGTCAGTATACTCACTAAGCATAGAACAAATTAGAAAAATTGTTGAAGAGTGGGAGGTGAAGTACAAGGAAGTAAATTTAATAGATCATGTTAAATATAGAATAAAAAGTCCTAAAAGTATAATAAACAAAATGAAAAAGAAAAACTACGACTTAAATTATACTGAACTTATAGAAAAAATAAATGATGTAGTAGGTATTAGAATTATTTGCCCATTTAAGGAAAATGTGTATATAGTAAGACAGTTAATAATGGAAAATCCAGACATACATATATTAGATGAAAAAGATTATATTCAAAATCCTAAAAAAAGTGGTTATTCAAGTTTACACTTAATTATAGAAATCCCTGTAGAAACTGAACTTGGAAAAGTATATGTAAAAGCAGAGATACAAATAAGAACAATGGCTATGGACTTTTGGGCAAGTTTAGAACATGAGCTTAAATATAAAAATAGCAATATTACCAAAGCAGCTTCTAAAAAATTATTAAAAGCAGCTAAAGTAATGAAAAAGCTAGATGCTGAAATGTCAGTAATAGCAAATGAAATACGTTAAATTCCCCTTTTAATAAATATAAAGCTATCTTAAAAGTATTATTTTTAAGGTAGCTTTTAAAATTGAACAAATTATTTGTATTTTTATAAATAATATAGTAATATATTGTAGTGTATGATAAAATAATAAAACAAATGCGAAAGAAAAGGAGTGTAATATTTGGAAAAGGAAAGTTTAAAAGGTTTAACAAACAAACAAGTAGAAGAAAGAATAAAAGATGGAAAAGTAAACAAAGTTGAAGATAATAAAACAAGAACTAATTGGGAAATTATTAGAGATAATGTATGTACATTGTTTAACTTATTCAATCTTTTAATAGCAATTGCTTTAATAGCAGTTAAAGCATATACTAATTTAGCGTATATGCTAATTATAGTAGTAAATATTATAATTGGAGTAGTACAAGAAATACATGCAAGGAACTTAGTACAAAAATTATCTGTATTAAAAGTTTCTAAAGCAAACGTGATTAGAGATGGAAAAGAAAAAGAAATAAATATAGACGAAATAGTTATAGATGACTTAATAGTATTAGATTCAGGAAAACAAATTTGCGCAGATTCTGTAGTAATGAGTGGCGAAGTAGAAGTTAATGAGTCATTACTTACAGGAGAATCAGATACAATATTAAAACAAAAAGGTGATAAACTATTATCTGGAAGTTATGTAGTTAGTGGAAAATGCTATTCTAAAGTAGAAAAAGTAGGAAAAGATAACTTTGCAGAACAAATTACAAGTGAAACTAAAAAATATAAGAGAGCAGAATCAGAACTTGTAAATTCTATGAAAAAGGTTACAAACTTTACTAGTTTTGTAATAATACCAGTAGGTTTAATTCTTTTTGTTCAAGCATATTTCTTTAGAAATGTAGATATAACAAATTCTGTTGTTTCTACTGCAGCAGCATTATTAGGAATGCTACCTAAAGGACTAATGTTACTTATAACAATATCTTTAGCAACAGGAGTAATAAAACTTGCTAAAAAACGTGTATTAGTACAAGATTTATACAGTGTAGAAACATTGGCACATATAGATACTTTATGTTTAGACAAAACAGGTACAATTACAGAAGGAAGAATGAAAGTAGACAATGTAAAAATATATAATGAAAAATGTATGCCACACACTATGCAAAAAATGATGGTAGCATTTGTAAATGAGATGTCAGATAATAATGCAACATTTATGGCCCTTAAAGACTATTATAAAGGTGAAGATAAATTTGAAATAGAAGATAATATGGCATTTTCTTCTGAAAGAAAATGGAGCTCAATAAGCTTTAAAGGAATTGGCTCTATAGTATTAGGAGCACCAGAACGTTTAATAGAAAAAAGTAAAATGGAAATGCCAGAAGAAGTCGTAACAGCACAAAAAGCAGGAAAAAGAATGCTATTTGTAGGGTATTCAAAAGAAACTGTAAGTGATGAAAACTTACCAAATTTAGAAATTGTTGCCTCTATAACATTGGACGATCCATTAAGAAAAAATGCAAAAGAAATGTTAGGTTTCTTTAAAACACAGTCTGTAGATATAAAAATAATTTCTGGAGATAATCCATTAACAGTTTCAAGTATAGCTAAAAAAGCAGGACTAGAATCGTATGATTCTTATATAGATTTGTCAACAATAAATTCAGATGATCAAATTCCAGAATTAGTAGATAAATATAGTGTATTTGCAAGGGTTATGCCACACCAAAAAAGTTTAATAGTAAAAGCTCTTCAAGAAAAAGGACATTCTGTAGCAATGACTGGTGATGGGGTAAATGATGTTGTTGCACTTAAACAAGCAGATTGTAGTATAACGTTACCAGAAGCTTCAGACATTGCAAGACAAGTTTCACAAATAGTATTATTAAATTCAGATTTTAGTGTATTAAAAGATGTATTAATGGAAGGAAGGAGAGTTGTTAATAATATAACAAACGTAGCTAGAATATTCTTTATTAAAACAATATATTCAATGCTATTAGCATTATTCAACATAGTAACAAATACAGCATTCCCATTTATACCAATACAAATAACACTAATAGATTTAGCAATAGAAGGTTATACATCATTCTTCTTATCTTTCTTAGAAAATTCGAAACCATTAAAGGGAACTTTCTTACGAACTGTAATAAGGAATGCATTGCCATATGCTTTAACAATAATTATTAGTATCATACTTATAACATTTACAAGATCTGGTATGGGATTAAATATAGAAGAATCACATACTCTTATGTATTTAATTATAGGTGGTGTAAGCATTTTTGCAGTAATAGAAGCATGTAGACCATTTAATAGGATAAGTACATTTTTATGTACAACAACAGCAGTAGGATTTTTCTTTGCAGCAATTTTATTTAAGAAATTATTACATTTAACAGCTATAAATGAGCAAGTAATACTTATATTAGGAGCTAGTTTAATTTTGGCATATATTGTAGTTACAGGTCTTAAATATTTAATTAATAATTTAAGCAATGATTTAGAAAAAGCAAGAGAATAATAGGTGATGTAATGCAAAATATATTCTTAAATATATTTTTAATAATAGGGATTTTATTAATATATAGTGGAGTATCTGGAATATTAACAGATATATATAGAAAAAGAAAAATATTAAATAGAAAGTATTTAATACTAATGCTTGGGATTATGGTGGTTTTTTCTGCCATAATTCCAAATTTAATTAATAACAAAATAACGATATTTATTAAATATGTATCAATATATTTTTCTATAACTTTTATCATATTTTGTATATTAAGCATAATAGTTAATTTAAATATTCGAAAAAGAACATATAATGTAATAATTGTTTTAGGTGGATACTTATTAAATGGTAACCAATTAACAAGAGCTCTAACAAAACGACTAAATTTGGCCATAGAATTGTACAATAGTCAAAAAGAGAGACCAAAGATTATTGTATCTGGTGGAAAAATAAGAGAAGAAACAATAACAGAAGCAGAAGCGATGGAAAAATATTTAATTAGTAAAAATATTCCAATACAAGATATTATAAAAGAAGATAAGTCTAAAAATACTTTGGAAAATTTTAAGTTTTCTAAACAAAAACTAGAAGAACTCAATATAAGTGAAAATATAGCATTTGTAAGCAATAATTTTCATATACTAAGGTCAAAGATTTATGCTTCAAAAAATAAAGTAAAGGCTAAAGGAATAGGTGCTAAAACTTTATGGTATTATTTTCCAGAAGCTTTTGTAAATGAATATTTAGCAATTTTATTATTAAGTAAAAATATATTAATCGTATATTTTTTTATAGCAATTTTTTTAACAATAATAGCAAAATAAATTTAAGTATATAATTACGAAAGGAACAAAAAAATGAAAAAATATGGCTTTTTTGGAGGGAGTTTTAACCCACCAACTATAGCTCACGAAATAATAGCAAAAGAAATAGCAAAAGAATTTAACCTAGATAAAGTATATTTTGTACCAGTTGGCGATTTTTATAATAAAAAAGATTTAATAGATGAAAGAAAAAGGTTTGAAATGCTTAATCTTATTACAGATAGTAATATAGATGTTTTAGATATAGAATTAAAAGCTAAAAAAAGCTTACAAACAATAGATGCGTTTAACTTAATAAACAATAAATTTAATTTATCTAAAAATTATTTTATTCTAGGAGGAGATAACTTAGAAAAGTTACCTAATTGGGAAAATGCAGAAAAATGCTTAAATAGTAATATTATTGCTATTAAAAGAGGAAAGAAAATAGAAGATATAATCGAAAATAATAAATTATTAAAGTTAAATAAAGAAAAAATATTTATATACAATACCAATAAATTATCAAATTATAGTTCAACAGAAGTGAGAACAGCGATAAAAAGTAAAAATAAAGAAATATTAAAAGAAATGCTTAATAAAAAAGTGTATTTATATGTAGAAGAAAATATGTTATATAAAGGAGCAGAAAAGTGAAAATATTGTTAGTAATGGATCAATTTGAAAATGCAAATAATGGTACAACAATTTCAGCAATAAGATTTGCAGAAGGATTAAGAAAAAGAGGGCATGAAGTAAGAATTTTAAGTACTGGTGTAGAGGGCGAAAACAAATATGCTGTAAAAACTTTAAAATTACCAATAGGTGTTTCTAACATTATAAAATCACAAGGAATGTGTTTTGGAGTGCCAGATAAAGAAATAATAAGAAAAGCAATGGAAGGTGTCGATATTGTGCATTTTTATATGCCTTTTTGGCTTTCTAAAGCTAGTTTGAAAATTGCAGAAGAATTAAAGATTCCTCATACAGCTGCTTTCCATGTGCAACCAGAAAATATAACATATACAATAAAATTAGGAAATAATAAACTAGTTAATAAAACAATATATAGTAAATTTAGAGATGACTTCTTTAATAAATTTAGACATATACATTGTCCTAGTAACTTTATTGCAAATCAATTAAAACAAAATAATTATACTGCAAAGTTACATGTTATTTCTAATGGAATACAAGATAAATTTAAGTTTACTCCAAAGGAAAAACATGATAAAATAGTAATAACTATGGTAGGCAGATTATCTGGCGAAAAAAGACAAGATGTATTATTTGAAGCAATAAAAAAATCTAAATATGAAAAAAATATTCAATTAGTATTAGCAGGAAAAGGGCCCAAATATAAGCAATATGTTCAATTCGGTAGAGAATTAACAAATGAGCCAATAATAACATTTTTAGACGAAGAAAAATTGCTAAAATTATTAGCAAATACAGATTTATATGTACATACCTCAGATGCAGAAATAGAAGCTATTTCTTGTTTAGAAGCAATTGCTTGTGGAAATGTACCTATTATAGCTAATAGTAAAAGATCCGCAACACCACAATTTGCATTAGACGAAAGAAGTTTATTTGAAGCAGGAAACAGTGATGATTTAGCTAAAAAGATAGATATGTGGTTGGATAATACAGAAGAACTAAATAACATGAGAAAAGTATACAGTGAAAGTGCAGAAAAATATAGAATAGAGAAAAGTATGGAAAAAATAGAGGAGATGTTTAATGATGAAATTAAAGAATACAATATTTAATTTTTTCGCAAACATATTTTATTATCTTATAGCAGTACCAATAGTATTTTTAATAGACAAAATATTTCTTGACTATAAAGTTATAGGGAGAGAAAACATAAAAAAAGTTCCAGGAGGAAAAATAACAATATCTAATCATATGCATTATTTAGATTGTACAATGAATGGTCTTGCAAATTTTCCAGATTATTCATATTTTGTTACATTAGAGTCAAATTTTAAGATACCTATAGTAGGACCATTAATAAAATTGTTAAGAGCAATTCCGATTCCTACTAAAATAGAAGAAAAAAAGCAGTTTTATAAAAATATTTCAAAACTTTTAGAAGAAGGAGAAACAATACATATATATCCAGAAGGAGAATTACGTGTGTATGAAAAAGAATTAAACAAATTCCATAAAGGTGCATTTGCAATGGCAGTAGAAAACAATGTACCAATAATACCAACAGTAATAACAACGCATAAGCCAGAAGGAATTTACAAATACATAAAAACAAAACCAGTAATGACACATGTAATATTAGAGCCAATATATCCCGATTTATCTATAGAAAATAAACTAGAAAGAATAGAAAAAATGAAACAAGAATCATATTATAGAATGCAAGAAGTTCTAGAAAGAACAGAACTTTGTTACGAAATCGGGATCGAGGGACGGTCCTTAAAATCCCTATTAAAAAATGGATTTTAAAGTAAGCTAATATAAAGAATTTTCTTACTATATAAGAAGCAATGTAAAAAACACATTGCTTTTTTTGTTGCAATATATAAGCTTTTATTATATAATAAGCACGGAAAATAGGATAGGATAAGGTGATTTTATGATAGATTTTAAAGAGAAAATAGCAGAAGAAATAAGCAAAAAAATAGACATTACAAAAGAAGAATTAAAAGAATATTTAGAAATACCAAAAGATAGTAAAATGGGAGATTATGCACTTCCTTGTTTTAAACTTGCAAAACAAATGAGAAAATCACCAGTAGATATTGCAAATGGAATAAAAGAAGAAATAGAAGTTCCAAACACTTATATTTCTAAAATTGATGCAATAAATGGTTTTTTAAATATATTTATAAATAACGAAATGCTAGTAAAAGATTTATTAAACGAAATGGAAAATAAAAAAGAAGCATATGGGTCTTCTAACATTGGTAGTGGAAAGAATATAATAGTAGAATATTCTTCTCCAAATATTGCAAAACCATTTCACGTTGGACATTTAAGAACAACAGTAATAGGTAGAGCTCTATATAATATGTATAAATTTCTTGGGTATAATACTATTGGAATTAACCATTTAGGAGATTGGGGAACACAATTTGGTAAATTAATAGAAGGTTATAAAAGATTTGGGAACGAATATAATTTAGAAGAAAATCCAATAGATAAACTTACAGAAATTTATGTAAGAATTAACGAATTATGTAAAGAAGATGAATCTGCACTAGAAGATTGCAGAAATAATTTTAAGAAACTAGAAGACGGAGATGAATATTGTACAAACATTTGGAAGAAATTTAAAGAACTAAGTTTAAAAGAATTCCAAAGAATATATGATATTTTAGATGTTCACTTTGATTCAAATAATGGTGAATCATTCTATACAGACAAAATGCCAGAAATTGTAGAAATTTTAAGAAAGAATAATAAATTAGTAAAATCACAAGGCGCAGAAATAGTAGACTTAGAATATGCAGATATACCACCATTAATGGTAGCAAAGTCTAATGGGTCAACAACATATGCTACAAGGGACTTAGCAGCAGTAGTATATAGAGCAAGAACATATGATTTTGATAAATGTATATATGTAGTTGGATCTGAGCAAATATTGCATTTTAAACAAGTATTCGAAGTTGCAAAATATTTGGATTTAGACCCAAAATATACAAATGGATTAATACATGTACCTTATGGAATGGTAAGATTAAAAACAGGAAGAATGTCTACAAGAGAAGGTACTTTAATAAAATTAGAGGACATTTTAAATGAAGCGATAACAAGAGCGAAAGCAATAATAGAACAAAAAAATCCAAACTTAGAAGGAAAAGAAGAAATAGCAAAAAAAGTTGGAATAGGTGCAGTAATATTTAATGACTTATCTAACAATATTATAAAAGATGAAGTTTTCGATTGGGATATTATGCTGAATTTCCAAGGAGAAACAGGACCATATATACAATATATGTATGTAAGAACAAAGAGTATCTTAGAAAAAGAAAATTATATTATGAATAAGGACTTAGTAGATATTTCAGAAATAGAGGAAAATGGAATGGAAGTTGTAAAACAACTTTATAAGTTTGAAGAAACTATAAAACAAGCAATAGACAAAAATGAACCATCAATAATATCACGTTACTTAATAGAAATTTCTAAATTATATAGTAGTTTTTATAATGATAACAAAATATTAGTAGAAGATGAAAAAATAAAGAATACAAGACTTTGTTTAACATACATGGTTGGTAATGTACTAAAGATAGGTGCAAATTTATTAGGAATGGAAATGCCAGACAGAATGTAAGGAGGAAAAGAATATGGGAAAATATTTTGAAACAGATGGAATTAGGAGAATTGCAAATACAGAGCTAACTCCAGAATTAGTTTATAAAGTTGCAAAGGCAGGAGCTTACGTGCTAGCTAAGCACTCTGACCATAGTCCAACAATTTTAATTGGAAGAGATACTAGAATTTCTGGTAGTTTAATAGAAAGTGCAATGACAGCAGGTTTCTTAAGCTATGGCGCGAATGTAAAACAACTAGGAGTTTTGCCAACACCAGCAGTTGCATATTTAACTAGAAAGTTAAAAGCAGATGCAAGTGTTGTAATATCTGCATCTCACAATACTTACGAATTTAATGGTGTAAAATACTTTAGTAATGAAGGAACAAAAATACCAGATAATATAGAAGAAGAAATAGAAGAAGTTATGGACTCTGGCAAATTAGATGAACTTACAGCATGTAACGATAAAATAGGAATATCAGAAAATGCAGAAGAATTAGTAGACGAATATGTATATTTCTTTAGAAAAACATTTGAAGAAATTATAGAAAAATACAACACAGACGATTTTAAAGTTGTAATAGATACAGCTAATGGAGCAACATATGAAGTTGCAGAAAAAGTGTTTTCTAAATTAAAAATCAATCACAAAATTATAAATAATGCACCTAATGGAATAAATATTAACAAAAATTGTGGATCAACACATTTAGAAATGCTTCAAAAATATGTAGTGGAGAATGGATACAGCTTAGGAATAGCATATGACGGTGATGGAGATAGATGTTTATTAGTTGACGAAAACGGTGAAGTTATAGATGGTGACAAAATATTAGCAATTGTTTCAAACTATATGAAACAAAAAGGTACATTAAAGAAAGATACTTTAGTTGCAACAGTTATGAGTAATTTAGGACTAGATATATATTCTAAAGAGAATGACATTAACTTCGTTAGAACAAAAGTAGGAGATAGATATGTATTAGAAGAAATGAAGAAAAACGGATACAACTTAGGAGGAGAACAATCTGGACATATTATATTTTTAGACTACAATCCAACAGGAGATGGAATATTAACTTCATTAATGTTTATTTCTATCATGTTAGAAAAAGCAGAAAAAGCAAGTAAATTAGAAGAAATAATAAATATATATCCTCAAGTACTTATAAATGCAAAAGTTTCTAACGAAAAGAAATATGATTTCGACAAAGATGCAGTTATTAGAAGTTCAATAGAAGAAGTAGAAAGAGAATTCTCTGGAACTGGAAGAGTTTTAATAAGAACATCTGGAACAGAGCCATTAGTAAGAGTTATGATAGAAGGTAAAGACCAAGAATATATAACTGAAAAAGCTAAATCTATAGCAGAATTAATAGAACAAAGATTAAGCTAAAAAAATAAATAAAAGGAAGATGATGTAGGTGGATAAAAAAACATATTATATAACTACTCCAATTTATTATCCAAGTGGAAAATTTCACATTGGTACAGCATATACAGAAGTATTTGCAAATACAATGAAAAAATATAAACAAAAAAGAGGATATGATTCATATCTTTTAACAGGGTTAGATGAACATGGTCAAAAAGTTCAAACAGTTGCAGAAAATGCAGGAAAGACTCCACAGGAACATGTTGATGAAATGGCAGAAAATGCAAAAAAACTTTGGAAAAAGATGAATATAGAATATGATGACTTTATAAGAACAACGGAGCCAAGACACTATAAAATTGTAGAAGATATTTTCGAAAAGCTTTTAGCAAAAGGAGATATTTATAAAGGAGAATATGAGGGATGGTATTGTATGCCATGCGAAACATATTTTACAGAAACACAATTAGTAGATGGAAAATGCCCAGACTGCGGTAGAGAAGTTAAGAAAATGAAAGAAGAAGCATATTTCTTTAATATGAAGAAATATGCAGATAAATTAATACAATTTTATGAAGAAAATCCAAAGTTTATAGAACCGGAATCTAGAAAAAATGAAATATTTAATAATTTCTTAAAACCAGGTTTAGAAGATTTGTGTATAACAAGAACTACCTTCGACTGGGGGGTAAAAGTAAAAAGTGATCCTAAACATGTTGTATATGTATGGCTTGACGCACTAACAAATTACATTACAGCTCTAGGTTATGGATCTGATAATGAGGAATTATTTAATAAATATTGGCCAGCAGACTTACATGTTGTTGGTAAAGACATTATAAGATTTCACGGAATATATTGGCCAATTTTCTTAATGGCATTAGATTTACCACTTCCAAAGAAAATTTATGCACATGGTTTTATAATGATGAAAGATGGTAAAATGTCTAAATCTAAGGGAAATGTAATTTATCCAGAAATTTTAATAGATAGATATGGTATAGATGCTACAAAATATTTCCTAATTAGAGAATTTCCTTTTGGACAAGACACTATATTTACACCAGAAGGTTTTGTTGAAAGATTTAATTATGACTTATGTAATGATTTAGGAAATCTACTAAATAGAACAATAGGAATGATAAATAAATACTTTGATGGAAATATCTATGAATATAATGGCTATAAAAATGAACCAGACGAAGAGATAGAAAAATATTCATTAGAACAAATAAAAATTGTAGAAGAAAAAATGGAAAATTTACATTTGAATGAAGCATTAGCAGAAATTTGGAGCTTAATTTCTAGAACAAATAAATATATAGACGAAACAGCCCCATGGTTACTTGCAAAAGATGAGGATATGCAAGATAAATTAAAATCTGTAATGTATCATTTATGTGAAAACCTAAGAAAAGTTGCAATATTAATTAGTCCATTTATGGAAGAAACATCAAATAGCATATTTAATCAACTAGGTCTAACAAACGAAAATTTACAAACATGGGAAAGTTTATATGAATATAATAAAATCCCTGATGGCACAAAGGTAATAGAAAAAGGAGTACCTTTATTTGTAAGATTAGATTTAGAAGAAGAAGTTTCTTATATAAGAGAACAAATGTCAAAAAAATAAAATTTGTATAATATGAGTATAATAAATTTAAAATAAAAACTATAATTTTAAGGAGGACAATTTATTTGGAATTAGACCTATTAAACAACATTATTAGGGGGCAAAACGATATTGATATGAATCAATTTAAAAGGGAGCTAACAAATAAATTAGAAGAAATGGAAAATAGATTTACAGTTGATAGAATTGAAAACGATATAGCAGTTTTAGAAAATCGTGATACAGGAGAAATGTTTAATGTAAATAAAAGCGATTTACCACAAGAGTTAAAAGAAGGAACAATTTTAAAAATGGTTAACAACAAGTATGAAATAGACAAAGAAGAACAAAAAAAGGTTGAAGATAGAATAAGAGATAAAATGAACAAATTGTGGAAATAAAACAAAAGAAAGAATGGAGTAAGTAACATGGAAATGAAAGATGATAATGAGCAAATTAGTCTTTGGGAAAAGTCAAAATTAGGGAGAAAAACTAAATATTATAAAATACACACATGGCTTAGTAGACTAGCTTCACTAATAATTTTAATTGTTTTACTAGTATTAGGAAAGAATTATTGGGAAACACACGACTACAATAATTATATAGAAAATGCATTAGGAAACAAAATTCAAGATGATGTTATAATAAATGACATAGAAAAAACAAATACTATAGAAACAGAAGCAGTAGCAGATGGAAATCTTAGAGTGTATTATATAGATGTAGGACAAGCAGATAGTACTTTAGTTGTAGATAAAGACAAAACTATGTTAATAGATGCAGGAACAAATGAAGCAGGAGATACTGTCGTACAGTTTTTAAAAGATAAAGGGATAACTAAAATAGACTATTTAATAGGAACACATCCTCATGAAGACCATATCGGAGGACTAGACGATGTTATAGATAATTTTGACATTGGAACAATTTATATGCCAAAAATGCAAACTACAACAAAAACTTTTGAAGATGTTTTAGATAGTATTGCAAATAAAAACTTACAAGTTACAACTCCAGTTGTTGGAGATACATTTAAATTAACAAATGCAAATTGTACTATAATGGCTATAGACACAAAGGATACAAAGGACAATTTGAATTTATCTTCTATTGTTTTAAGAATGTCATATGGAGGAAATAGTTTCTTGTTTATGGGAGATGCAGAAGCAGATGTGGAAGCTAGTAGGACATGGCAACCAGCAGATGTTTTAAAAGTGGGGCACCATGGGTCAAGAACATCTTCTACACAAAACTTTGTTTTTCAAGTAATGCCATCTATAGCAATTATACCAGTAGAAAAAGATAATTCATATAATTTGCCAAATAAGGAAACATTAGATAAGTTAAGTTCTGTTGGTGCAAAAATATATAGAACAGATGAAGATGGTAGTATTCTTGTTGTAAGTGATGGTTCTAATATAAAAGTGGAAACAAAAGTAAGATAGAAGGAGAAAGAAATGAAAGAGTTTATAAGGAAGCATTTAAATAAATTAAACATAGGGCTTATTCTATTAATTGCAGTAGTACCTATGCTTCTATGCTTTAATGATAGTTTGTGGTTTGACGAGGCATATTCTGTAGGAATTGCAAGACAACCATGGGGGAATCTATTAATTTCTACAATTAATGATGTTCACCCAATATTGTATTATGTATTGCTTAAGTTATATTCATTAATTTGTGGAACTAGTGTAATAGCATTAAGAATATTTTCAGTAATTCCAATAATTTTATTAGCAATATTTTCATTTGTAAAAATAAGGAAAAAGTTTGGTGAAAAAGTAAGTTTTTACTTTAACTTAGTGCTTTTATTATTGCCTGTTACAATGCATTACGGTTCACAAATAAGAATGTATAGCTTAGCAATGCTTTTTGTTACAATAACAGCAGTATATGCATACTTAGCTTATAAAAATAATAAGAAGAAAGATTGGATAATATTTGCAGTAGCTAGCATTTGTAGTGCATATACACATTATTTTGCATTATTTACTATTGGAATTATAAACATTTTATTGCTTTTCTTTATAATAAGAGAGAAAAAGGAACTTTTAAAAAGATGGTTTATATATGGTGCTATACAAATAATTTGCTATTTACCAGGAGCATTAATTTTCTTTATGCAATCATCTAGAGTAGCAAATGGATTTTGGATAAGTGTACAATATCCAGATATTATAACTCAAATTATAGAATTTTTCTTTTTAGATAGTATTAATTCTGGTTTACCATCTATATTTGGTATATTTATAGTAGTATACATGATTTTAAGAGTACATAAATTATATTTAGAAGATAAAAAGAAAATAAGACCAGTTACAATAGCTCTAACTACTTGTGGATTAGTAATACTTGTAACATTATTAATTTCTTTTGTAAGAGCAGTATTTATACCAAGATATATGTTACCGATGTTAGGATTATTTATATTTGCACTAGCATATGTATTAGCTGTCGAAAAAAGTCGAATAGTAAAAATAGTAATATGTGCTGGACTAATAGGATTAACTATTTGGAATGGAATTACATTATGGAATAAATCTTATTCTGAAGAAAATAGTAAGCCTATAGAGGCAATTAAAGCAGAAGTACAAAAAAACGACATTTTTGTATATACAACAATAGGACCTAGTAGTTCTGTTGCTATAGAATTTAATAAAAATCAACAATATTTTTACAATAAAGATAATTGGACAGTAGAAAAAGCTTATGGGGCTTTTGCGCCACAAATGAAAGTTGTAAATAATTTAGAAGAAATAGAAAATTATACCGGTAGAATCTGGGTTATAGATGCTGCAGATTCTAATATGTATGACTATATAAGCGAAATGGAAGGAACAAATATTATAAAAAATAAAGAAGAATATAGCCATCCATTTAGTGGTGATAAATTTATAATATCATTATTTGAAAAAAAATAAAAAAATTTAATTGTACGACAGGTTTCGACAAAAAATATCGACACTATATGCTATAATTTGTATATAGGAGGGATGCGATATGGATGTTACTTTAAAAATTCAAAAACATAGAGCAAAATTAGAACAAATGATTTTAGACAAAGAGGACTATAATGACATTGTGAGGCAAAGCCAAAAGTTGGATAAATACATAAATATCGCAATGGAGCAAATGATGTCGAAATCAAGAAGTAATAACTAAAAGCACTATTCAATAGAATAGTGCTTTTAGTGAAAGTATTAATAAATTTAAAGAATAAAATAACAATATGATTGACATTATAAAGAATAAGAAATAAAATAATAGAGAAAATGAATTTAAGGAAGGTGATTTTTTATGCCATTTGTAACAACAAAGGAAATGTTTGAAAAATCTATGAAGGAGAAATTTGCAATAGGTGCATTTAATATTAATAATATGGAGTTTGTACAAGCAATAATGGATGCAGCAGCTAAAGAAAACTCACCAGTTATATTACAAACTTCAGCAAGTGCTATAAAATATGCAAGAATACCATATTTAAAGAAAATGATAGAAGCTGGTTTAGAAGAACATGATATTCCAGTAGCACTACACTTAGATCATGGACCAGATTTTGAAACTTGTAAAATGTGTGTAGATAATGGTTATACATCAATAATGTTTGACGGTTCAAAATACGACTTCGAAACAAATATTAAATTAACAAAAGAAGTTGTAGATTATGCTCATGCACATGGTGTAGTAGTAGAAGCAGAACTTGGAAAATTAGCAGGAATTGAAGACGATGTTAATGTTTCTGCGGAAGATGCAATGTATACAGATCCAGAAGAAGCAAAAGAATTTGTAGAAAGAACAGGATGCGATTCTTTAGCGATAGCAATTGGAACAAGTCATGGAGCTTACAAATTTAAAGGTGAAGCAAAATTAAGATTTGATATTTTAGCTAAAATAAAAGAAAAAATACCAAATACACCAATAGTATTACATGGAGCTTCAACAGTTATACCAGAACTTGTAGAAATTTGTAACAAATATGGAGCAGACCTACCAGGAGCAAAAGGTGTTCCAGACGAAATATTACATGAAGCAAGTACTTTAGGAGTATCAAAAATAAATGTAGATACAGACTTAAGATTAGCTATGACAGCAGGAATAAGAGAAACATTTGTAGAAAGCCCAAATGTATTTGACCCAAGAAAATATATGGGAAAAGGAAGAGACTTAATAGAAGAAACAGTAGCACACAAAATAAGAGAAGTATTTGGTTCAAGCAACAAAGCATAACAGGGATCGGGGGACGGTCCTAAAAATCCCTTCTTTACATATTATAAAGAAGGGATTTTTTATATATAATTATAGACTAACTAAGATTTTCTTAGAATTTATATTTGCAAGTAGAATATCAGGTTCACTTTTTTCTATAAAATTATTTATCTAATTTTTTGTTTTCAGGATTTTTAAAGCTTAAATACCATGTCATACCATTTTTATTTTTGCTAAGACTATCATTCCTTTGGCAAAGTGAGGAAAAAGTTTGTGGAGGAGGAATTATCATCGGGTTACCAGGAACCCAATTAGCAGGTGTCATACACTTATTTTGGTCAGCATATTGCAAAGCAGTTACAGTTCTTAATATTTCGGGGATATATCTACCTACATTCATAGGATAAACAAAAATGCTCCTAATAATTCCATTATTATCAATAATAAAGACATTTCGTACAGTTTCAGTTGTACTTATATCATTGGAAATCATACCATATTTTCTAGAGATAATTCCGCTTTGATCTGCAATAATTGGAAAATTTACAACAAGACCTGTCTTTAAATAAATATCATATAACCAAGCTAAATGGGAGTTTAAACCATCTACACTTATTCCAATAAGCTCGGTATTTATTTTCTTAAAATATGTATCTGCTTTAGCGAAGCCAATTATTTCGGTAGTACACACTGGGGTAAAGTCTCCAGGGTGAGAAAAAAATACTACCCATTTGCCTTTATAGCTAGAAAGAGAAATATCACCAGTTGTAGAAATAGCATTAAAATCTGGAGCTTCCATACCAATTTTTAAATTGTTATTCATCATTATTTCATAATCCATAAAAATATACTCCTTTATATTTTTATTAATAGTATATGGAATAAAAATATTTTTGTTAATAAAATGTCAATAATAATAAAAATGTGGATAATTAATAACGAAATAATTTGGTTAATAAAATACGAACTAGAATAAAAAAAGAATATAAGTGAATAATAAGAATAGTTACAATAAAGATATGGAGGTATAATAATATGGAGTATAACCAAAAAATACATTGTTCGGTAGGTAGTTGTAAATATAATGATGTAACAGTTCAAGAATGCAAATTAAAGGCTATAAATGTTATGCCAAATACAAATGTAAACACAGGGACTGAGAAAGAAACAATGTGTGTAAGTTATAAAAAAGACCAATAATATAAAAAATAAAAAAGCACAATACGTTATTTGTAATGTGCTTTTTTATACAGTAGGAAAGTTCTCCTAGTATGAGAACTTTCTGCACTAGAGAATTATGGAGAACATTAAATTTTCCTAAAATTTACATTTATTATAAAATCTTAGATTTGAAAAATAAAACTTGAATTTTAAGAGCGTCCACCAATTCCAAAACCTTTTAATATTTGCTTATTAGCGTCTTTCTTTTTTAAATCTTCTCTTTTATCATATAATTTTTTACCTTTAGCAAGGGCAAGTTCCAATTTTACTAAACTTCCATTAAAATAGATACTTAATGGTATTAAAGCATAACCTTTTTGTTTTATTTGACCATATAATTTTAGAATTTCTTTTTTATGTAGTAAAAGTTTTTTAGGTCTTAAAGGATCTTTATTATATATATTTCCATGTTCATAAGGACTTATATGCATATTATATACATAGCATTCAGAATTAGAAATACTAGCATAACTATCTTTTAAATTAACTTTTCCTTGTCTAATAGATTTAATTTCTGTACCAGACAATACTATTCCAGTTTCATAAGTATCTAATATTTCATAATTATGTCTGGCGGTTGGATTTTTAGCAATTAATTTTGTGTTCATAAAATTACCTCTCTTATTTTTGTTATTTTATTATAACATGAAAATAAAAAAAGTAAAGATTAAGCTGTTACAAAGGAAAGTAACAGCTTAAAATTAGGAACTTTAATTACACGCATAGTTTAATTAAAGTAATTTTTACTATTCATCACGATTTCTTTTTAATAAATACCAAACAAGAAAAGCAATACCTAATGTAATAGCAACAACTATAATCCAAGACCAAACAGTACCATTAGAAAAAGCTGAAGTGGTTGCATCGGTAGCAGTTTTTGTTACATTATATGCGCCATTTTTAGCACCTTCTGTAGCTTCAACAATACCGTTTTTAAAATCCTTTGTTTGCTCGGTAGTTTTTGTGACTATATTACTAGACATATCTTTCATTGAATTAGAAGTATTTTTTACAGCACCGTAGGCATTTTGCATAACATTTTCTGTATGCCCAACACCATTTTGTGTAGACTCCGCAGCTTTATGAAGCATATCGTTATTAGCGAAAGAATTACCAGTTATAAAAAATATTATTAGAGCAGAAAATATAACAAAAGAAATCTTTTTAGCTAGATTAGCCATAATTTACCTCCTGCTAAAGTTTGAAATATTATAAAATATCTCCTTATTATTTTTAGAAATTTAATAAAAAATATACAAAAAAAATAAACCAATCTAACTAAAGATTGGTAAAAAATTAATGTTTTAATCTAATTAATATCGCAATACTTAATAAGATAAGAAGTATTCCAATTACAATTAACAAAATATTTAAAATATTAGAAATATCTAAACCACCAGAAGCTGAAGTAGAAGAGTAGTTTGTAGGTGCAGGTGGAGCATAAGTGTCTTCCGTAACTGCAGTATTAGATGTTTCATTTGATGTAAGATTCATGTCTATATCATCCACTGCAAAAACAGGGGAAATATTTACAAAAAATAAACTTAAAATTATTATTGGTACGATTAATAAAAATTTTTTTATCATATGTTTAAAACCTCCTAAAAATGTCCTTATTCATATTATCTATTTTATACATAACAATCATACACAAAAATACAAAAAAAGTCCATACAAAACTAAAAAAAATTAAAAAAATATTGACATTATAAAATCTTAAATATATCTTAAAGGAAAGGAGTGATAACATGGATGAATATATGCAAAAACTAGTGAAAAGTAAAGAATTTGAAATATATAAAAATTTAGATAAAGCAACGCTAAAAATAATGTTAATGTACCTAAAATTTAATTTAATAGAAATATATAAACAAAATGAAAATGAAGCAAGTAATAATCAAATTAGATATGCTGTTATAAAAAGTTGTATCCCATCAGATTACAATTATTTAGAGTTTTTGATGGACTGTAATTATAGAATTAATTTAAATCTTGCAAGAAATGTCTTTATAGACAGAATTGGAGAAAAGAAAAACAAATGCCAAAATTGCAATATAGGGTATTGCATTAAATATTTATTAAGAAATTTTTTATGCGAAATATTAAAAATACAAAATAGGGATAAAAGTATAATAAATGCTGAAGAATTAATAAAACAATTTTTAAATGAAGAAGATAACATTGTGTTAAATAACACGGCAAAAGTTCAATTTGATAATATAGATATAGTTTCTTTAATGTTTGTAGAATTAATTTTAAAAAATAAATTTATACAATTAAAAGAATATAATGAGGAAACAAAAATAGCTAAATTTAATGTATTAAACTTAGTAAATTTAGAAGATTATACTTATTATATTAATAAAATACATCAATACTATTCTGGAGACTATAACAATGAAGTTGCAATTAATATAGATGAATTTGAAAAAAGTATCAATCCTGCAGATGTGACCAATTATAAATATATTTATAAGCTAGCTTCATATTATACATTTTTAATAGAAAATAAAAAAATAGATGTTATAAAACAATTAGAAAAATATATATTACAAAGAAATAAAGATAAAATTAGTAATAGAGGTAAATTATTTAATAGAATATATTTAGAACGTGTAGAAAAATTATCTTGCAATAAAGAAACAAAAAATAAAATAAAAAAATTATTTAATTATGTTTTAAATTATAACTATGTTACATCAACACCTTTTGTACCTATTAATATTGTAATGTATACAGAAGATAGAGAAATGGCTACAAATATTTCTGAACTAATTGGAGAATATATGTGGTATTTTGTATATTTAAAAGACAATACCAAATATTATGAATATTCGATGAATGAAATAATATCTGACAAAAATATAATAAACAAGATGTATGTAGATTATAGTAATGATAAATTTAACTATAAATATGGAATAGTAAGAATTATGGACTTTCAAAATATAATATATGCTTCTGAAAAAGAGCAAAATATTATATTAAACTTATTAACTGAAAAAATATTAAAAAATAATAACAGAATAGTTACTATGATTTATGGAAACAAAGAAATAATAAAAGGAATACTAGATAAACATCCAATTTTAGCAGAAAATTTATTTAATGTAGAGCTAGATATAGATGAACTAAATACAGATGAAGTTTATAATATGGTAGTCCAAAAACTTAGTCTAACAGAAAATTTAACAGATGAAATAAAAATAAAATTATATAATTATATAAAATTAAGTTATGGAAGTAGTGAACTAAAAAATACAGAATATGCAAAAGTATTATTCAATAAGATTATTTTAAATGAAAATAGTCAATTTGATATTAATAAAAACAATGTATTAAGCTTAGATGATATTCCTAATTTATACAATACAAGAGATTTGCCACAAATTTTATCAGACTTAAATGAAATGATAGGTTTGGGAAAAATAAAAGAACAAATTAATAATTTAGTTAGTTTGTTAAAATTTAATAAAAAAGCTAACTTAGATATATCTAATTTTAATTTGCATATGGTGTTTACAGGAAATCCAGGAACAGGAAAAACAACTGTTGCAAGACTTTTAAGTGATATATTATATAATTTAGGTTATACTAAGAAGAATAAGCTTGTAGAAGTTTCTGCAAAAGACTTGATTGCAGAATATGTTGGACAAACAGCAGGAAAAACGTATAATGTGCTAAAATCTGCTTTTGGAGGAGTTTTATTTATAGACGAAGCATACTCGATTGTAGAAAATGGTCCTAATGCATCATTTTCCAGTGATTGTATGACTACAATTTTAAAGGTTTTAGAAGACCAAAGAGATAATTTAATAGTTATTTTTGCAGGATATGAAAAACAAATGGAAAACTTTATAAAATTCAATCCAGGTTTAAAATCTAGAATAGGATATACAATAAAATTTGATGATTATACAACACAAGAATTACTAGATATATTTAAGCAATTGGTAAGAAAGAATCATTTAAATATTACTAGTGAAGCATTAGAAAAAGTTAAATATATAATAGAAATGTCTAAAAATGTAGAGGACTTTGGAAATGCGAGGTATATAAATCAAATATATCAAAATATTCTTATAGCACATTCAAGAAATGCAGAAAATATAGAAGATTATAAGAATTTAATGACAATAACAGTAGAAGATATAAATGAAGAAGAATTAACAGTAAAAAATGAAAGAAGAAAGATAGGTTTTTAAAATGTATTATACATATATGATAAGGTGCATAGATAATTCTATATATACAGGAATAACTACAGATTTAGAAAGGCGTATGAAAGAACATTTTACACAAGATGAAAAATGTGCAAAATATACCAAAAGGCATAAAGCAAAAAAATTGGAGGCAGTTTGGACTAGTGCAGATAGAAAGCTAGCTTCAAAATTAGAATATCATATGAAACATTTAACAAAATTGGATAAAGAAAATATTATAAAAGACAATAAAAATATAGATATTTTAAATAAAAAATTAGATTGCACAGAATATGTAAGGATGGAGATAAAGGAGAATAAATAATATGGAAAAAGAAGCATTTTTTAAATTATCTTATGGGTTATATATAATAACTACAAAACAAGAAGAACACTTTGCAGGTTGCGTTGTAAACACAGTTGTACAAGCAACAGCAGAAGAAAATCCAAAATTGTTAGTAACAGTAAATAAAGATAATGATACAAATACAACAATGAGTAAGTCAAAAAAGGTAAATATATCTGTTTTATCACAAGATGCAGATATGTTATTAATTGGAAAATTTGGTTTTAGAAGCAGTAAAGATTTTAATAAATTACAAGATACTGAACATATAATAGGTTCTAATGGCATTCCAATAATTACGCAAAATGTAACATCTTATATAGAAGCAGAAATAATACACGAAATAGATTGTGGTACACATACAGTATTTATTTTAGAAGCAAAAGAAGCAAAAGTATTAAATGATAATAAAGTCTTAACATATGATTATTATCATAATGTAATAAAAGGAAAGACTCCTAAAAAAGCCTCATCGTTTAGCGAAAACTAAAAATGTGAAAGCTAATTATATATTAAGCGAAAAAAATAAAACAAGAATATTATATGGAGGAAAATATGAAATCAAGAATAGAAGAAGCAGTTATAAAAAAGAAAAATGGCTATAATTGTGCACAAGCAGTTGCTTGTACATATTGTGATTATGCAGGTTGTAGTGAAGAAGAAATGTTTAATATATGCCAATCATTTGGAGGTGGAATGGGAACGTTAGAAGGTACTTGTGGTGCAATATCTGGTGCAGGGATAGTTTTGGGAATGATGAATAAGAACAAGATACAAACAACTAAAGATATAAGAAAAATAATGCAAAAATTTAAAGAACAAAATTCTACGGTTATTTGTAAAAAACTTAAAGGTATAGGCACAGGTAAAGTTTTAAGAGAATGTAACGATTGTGTGCGAGATGCAGCAAAATTTTTGGAAGAAATAATTGAAACAAAAGAAAAAGAAGGAGCTGAATAAATATAAATGAAAGAAGAATTAGAATTAATATTTCCAACAGAAGAATATAAAGAAGAAATAATAGATTTTAAAGAAGAATTTAAAAAGAATAATGAACCTATAATTCATGGTGGAGCAGGACTAGAAAAGGATATTTCTTTTGAAGAGTGGCTAAAAAATGTTAGAGAAGATTTAACAGAAGAAACTAGTATGAAAAGAAATAGAGTCCCATCTGCAGTATATTTAGCTTTTAGAAAAAGTGACAAAAGATTAATTGGTATAGTTCAAATTAGATACAAATTAAATGATCATTTATTTAATTATACAGGACATATTGGTGACTCTATAAGACCTTCAGAAAGAAATAAAGGTTATAGTACGACTATGATTGGACTAGCTTTAGAAAAAGCGAAAGAACAAGGAATAGGAAATGTACTTATGACATGCAAGAACTACAATGTTGCTTCAGCAAGAACAATCATAAAAAATGGTGGAGTAATGGAAAATGAAGTAGAAAATGATGGTATAATATACCAAAGATATTGGATAACATTAAAAAAGAGTTATGCAGATGGAAGAAATAAAAGCAATGATATATTGGAAAGCACATTTAAAAATTTAAGAATAGATAATAATGAATTTAAAGGTAATATATCTTTATTAAAAATAAATAAAGTAAGAAAAGAATGGAAAGTAGATGTAGAGAGTAGATGTGTTTTAGCAAAAGATTATATGTGGTTACGAATATATCCAGACGGAGAAAACTATTGTATAACAGCGATATTTGATGATAAGGATAATATTATAGAATGGTATTTTGATATATCAAGGAGCTTGGGAATAGAAGATGGTGTACCTTATCAAGATGATTTATATTTAGATGTAGTTGTAGTGCCAGACGGTAGAATACATATATTAGATGAAGACGAATTGGAAGAAGCATATAATAAAAGAGAAATAAGCAAAGATGAATATGATATGGCTTTTTCTGTTGCTAATATGATTATAAATGGACTAGAGTCAAGAGAAGACATAGAGAGGTTAATAAAATTTTCAGAAAATTATTTAACAATATTGAAGAATTCATAATATGAATTAAATAATTTTTGAAAAAGACAGAAAGAAAAATTCAAACATTATGTAGATTAAAATTGGAAGATATGTTAAAATATATAGTGTAACCATTGTTGAATTAACTATAGGAGGGCTTTTTATGTGGAAATATTTTAAAGATTTGGAAAGATCAATGTCTTTACGGGACTTAAATGAGTTATCAGCAGAAGTTGCAGAACAGTATGCAGACAGAGAAAACTATGACATAACAAAAAAAGAACTAGCAGAAATGTTTGAAATGACACCTAATTTAGTTGGTAAATTGCTAGATTATGCAGTTATAAACCGGCTAGTAAATGAAGCTACTGTTAAGAGAATGGAGGATAGAGCTGTACACAATCAGAAACAACATTCTCCAGACCGAAAGGCAAAAACTGCTAAGGAACATTATAGTAGCCTTAGAAGAAAGCGAGTTGAAATGGAAGTGCTCGAAGTAAACGAAGAAACAATAAAAGAGATTGCAACTAGATTTGCCAATGAATGTGATAAAACTAAAGAAGACTTTGCTTTAGAATACCAGTTAGACAAATCAGCAATAGACGTAATCTTAAAGAAGGCTATTACAGAGAATATTTGTGATGACGAAACTTTCAAAAAAATTGAAGAACGTTCATTGCAACATAATAATACTCCAGTAGCAGAAGAATTTTTTAAACAGCTACATGAAAGGCGAGAAGCAAAGAAGAAAAATTTCTTTGCATAAGAGCAACAATCAAAAAAACAGCAAGGCGATATTTTGCCTGCTGTTTTTTGTGTATGATAAAAATAGAGGAACAGTATAAATACAGTCTTTTCTAAAATTATTTTAGTTTTATTATATAAAATTTATTGATTATAAAATATAATATAGAAAAAAATAATTATTTATGTTATTATAATGAAAAATAAAATTTTATGACCATAGGAGAGAAAATGAATTTATTAGAACTAAAAGAAAATCAACAAGTATCAATAAAGAAAGATAAATATGAAATTCTAAACATGATAAAATTTGTAGAAAAATCCTCATATTGGGTTGAATATAAATTAAGAAAGCTAGAAGATGGAAAAATGTACTATTTAGAAATTTCGTTAGGTTCGAATGCAGTACTTTATGAATTACTACAAAACGAAAAATTAGAGCCCAAAATGGTAATAAATTTTGAAGGTGAAGAATATGAACTATATGAAAATGGAACAGAAAAAGTGGAAACATATTATGGAATGACAGATGTAGCATTAAAAGAAGAAGCTAAATATTATGAGTATGTTAGTAAAATAGATAATAAAAAAATTTTATCTGTTGAAAAATGGGGAAGAACAACAGAAGTAAGTAAAGGAGAAAGAATAACTTTATTAGACATAAAATATTAATATATAGCTAGTCAAATAGTGTAAAAATTTTATTAGATATATTTTTTATACAGCTTATAAGATAAGTAAAATTATCTATTTTAACTAAAAAAGGGGAAAAGATGGAGAACAAATTAAAAAAATGGCAAATTGTTTATATTGAGAAAGTTAAATATACAGTTGTTAATATGATAGAATACAAAGAAGATACATGGATATGGCAAGAATATGAAATAAAACATGATGCAGGTGCAATAAGATGGCTATGTGTTGAAAAAGATGAAAACAATAAAACAGAATATTCAATATATGATAAATATTATGGAGATATTAACGAAAATGAAATTTCTTTTTCGAGCCAAAATACACAATATGAATTATACGAAAAAGGGACAGCAACAGTAAAAGATTACTTTGGAAATGTAGATGTAGATGTTGGAGAAAGATGTGAATATATAGATTATATTTCAGAGGATAAAAGCAAAGTACTTTCTATAGAAAAATGGGAAGAAGAAATAGAAAAAAGTGAAGGTAGATATATAGATTCTTCTAAAGTTAGAATTACGAATGAAATAGATACTCAAAAAGAGGAAATGGAGAAAATCAACAAGAAAAAAGGTAGAATTATGAGTTGGATTATATACGGAATAATATTCTTACCTTTAATTATATCTGTATTTAGTTCTTTAACATCTGGATTATTCGTAAATAAGTCTATTCAAAAATATATAGATAAGCAGAAAAAATATACTTATGTAACATCTGTAACCAATAATACAAATAGAGAAAAAGCAAAAATATATAAATCACCATATGGTGACATAGATACAACTGTAAAAGACATTATAAGTGGTGTTCCAGAAGGAATAACAGATACAATAGATACAGATCCGAACACAGAAGAAGATGGAATTGGCTTAAAAACTAAAAACGAGTTTGCGTATATATACTTAGAAAATGGAAATGTATATGTTCAAGTTTCAAATAAAAATTATGCAAACAATAACACAGGTTCTACATATCATAATAGATATCATACATATTATTATGCAACTTACAATAGTAACAGAAGTAGTTATACTTATAGTACATACAGAAATTCAGCAAGACAACAAAGTGTAAACGCTAGAACTTCTAGTGGTGGTGGAACAAGTTCAGGAAAATAAAAGGAAGGGAGAAAAAAATGGAAGCATTATTAAATGGAATATTACAAACAATCTTGTACGGAGGGCTAGGAATAGTTTTAATGATAGCTAGTATATGTATTTTTGACATAGCAGTACCATATGATTTTAAAAGAGAATTAAAAGAAAAAAATGTTGCTACAGGATTTATGATGGCAGGAATGTTTATAGCTGTAGCAATTATAGTAAGAACAGTAATTATGTAAAATATAAGGGTATAAAGGAGTAAAATATGGAAACAACAATATGGTTTAAATTATTAGAAATATTTATTTATGTTGCAATAGGAATAGTTTTTTGTTTATTAGGATACAAACTAATAGAACTTAAATATAGAAAGGACTTTAAACTTACAGAAGAAGTAGATAATCATAATAAAGCTGTTGGAATTATGCTAAGTGGTATGTTTATTGCTATAGCAATAATAATGAGTGGTGTATTATAAAATGGAAAAAGAGACGAAAAAAATGGATGCTAGGTTATTACTAGTTACAACATTATTAATTTCTATTTGTTCTATTATATATGAGTTACTAATAAGTAGTATTAGTTCATATTTACAAGGAGATAGTATATTACAATTTTCTATTACAATAGGGTTGTATATGAGTGCAATGGGAATTGGTGCATATATATCTAAATATATGCGCAAAAATTTATTTAATAAATTTATTTTTATAGAAATGACTATTGGAGTACTTGGAGGATTTTCTAGTTTTATATTGTTTTTAGTTAATATATATACAAAAATATATGTATTAATTATGTATATACTTATTATATTAATAGGAATATTGGTAGGACTAGAAATTCCTATACTAACTAGAATAATAGAAAATAATGAAAGCAATGTAAGGAAAAATCTTGCTAATATTTTTACATTCGATTATATTGGAGGGTTAATTGGTTCAATAGCATTTCCAATATTACTATTTCCAAAATTAGGTTTTATAACTACAGCATTTTTAGTAGGCTTAATTAATGTTATAACAGCAGTAATTATAGTTTTTAAATATAGTAAATTTATAGAAAAAAGTAAAATAATCAAAATAACAGCTATAGCGATTTTAATAGTTATGTTAGCATTTTTATTTACAGGCAATATGATTACAGATAAAATTGAAAGAGGCTTATATAGAGATGATGTTATTTTGTCTAAGCAAACTCCATACCAAAAAATAGTAATGACAAAACATAAAGATGATTTAAGACTATTTTTAGATGGAAATTTACAATTTAGTTCTAGTGATGAATATAGATATCATGAAGCTTTAGTACATATTCCTATGATGTATACCAAAAAACATGATAGAGTTTTAATATTAGGTGGTGGAGATGGATTAGCAGCCAGAGAACTTTTAAAATATGAAGATATTAAAGAAATTGTGCTAGTAGATATAGATAAAGACATGACAGATTTATGTGCTACAGATAAGCAAATAGCAAAGCTTAATAATAATTCATTAAAAAATGAAAAAGTACAAGTTATTAATGAAGATGGATATATGTTTGTACAAGAAAATGAAAATAAATTTGATGTAATAATTATTGATTTTCCAGATCCAAATAATGAAAGTTTAAATAAACTATATACAAATGTTTTTTATAATTATATTAAAGCAAACTTAAATGAAAATGGAGTTATGGTATGCCAATCTACAAGCCCTTATTATGCAAAAAAGTCGTTTTGGTGTATAAACAAGACTATAAAAAGCCAATTTGAAAGTGTAATTCCTTACCATCTACAAGTTCCAACTTTTGGAGAATGGGGATTTAACATAGCTTTTAATGGAGAAAACAAACGAGAGAAGTTACAAGTAGAAACACAATATTTAAATGAAGATAATATAGATTCTATGTTTAATTTTGGAAAAGATGAAATGTTAGATATGAATTTAATAGAAGAAAATGATATGTTTAAACCTACACTTATTACATATTATAATGAAGAAGTGCAGAATTGGTAGAGGGGAAAATAAATGAAAGCGGTAATGTACAATTATAATACTTGGATAAAGTACCAAAAAGAAGAAGAATTAATACCTAATTTGGAAAAGAAGTTATTAAAATCTGGTTTTACAGTTATAGATAAAGTGGAACATTATTTTACAAAACAAGGATATACGGGATTGTGGCTTTTAGCAGAGAGCCATTTTGCAATACATACATTTCCAGAAGAGGATAAAATATATATAGAAATTTCTAGTTGTGTGAAAAAGTATTTTGATGCTTTTTTGCAGGAAATAGAGGAGATAGAGAAATATTAATCTTAAAGGTAATTAGAAAATCTAGTTACCTTTTTTATTTGGATATTAATGAACACAAATATTATATAATAAGAACAGTTTGTTACTAATTTGTTACTAATTAGGTAATGTTAGATAGTATTAGATATGATTGAAAAAATGCACGTAATATTAGAAACGCAACGTATACATTGAAATTAGTACACTTGCAAACGAAATAAGAAAAATTAAAAATCTGACCAGTCAGACTAATTAAAAATACTAGTAAAAACATTAAAATATTATATATATTTTGTATAGGAGTAAATATGAGCAATATAAAAATAATTTCGAGTGGGAAATATATTCCTAAAGTTCAAATTACAAATAAGGAATTAGAAGAAAAGTATAATGTAGAAGAAAATTATATTTTTAAAATGACAGGAATAAAGCAAAGGTTTTATGCAGAAGAAGAAATAGAGGAGCTTGCAATAAATGCAACGAAAAAAGCTTTAGAAAATATAAAAGAAAATATAGATTTAATTATAGTAGCATCAGTGTCTGAAACAAATCAAATGCCAAGTATATCTTATAAAATACAAAAACACTTTAACATAAAAAACTGTATGTGCATAGATATTTTAGCAGGATGTGCAGGATTTATAAATGCACTTGATATAGCAAAATTGTATATAGATGCAAATAGAATAAATACAGCATTAGTAGTAGGTGTAGAAAAACTATCGAATTTTATAGACAAGACAGATATAAATACAGAAATATTACTTTCAGATGGGGCAGGTGCTATAGTTATAAAGAAAAGCCAAGAACCAAAACTATATTACTCATATATAGAAAGCAAAGGTCAAAAAGGTGAGATATTAACATATACAGATAAAAATAAAATATATATGAATGGAAAAGAAATATATAAATATGCAGTAACAGATACAGTGAAAAATATAAACAAATTACTAGATATAAGCAACATTAATATAGAAGAATTATCATATATAATTCCACATCAATCAAACAAAAGAATATTAGAGTCAATTTCTAAGAAATTAAATATTAAGGAAGATAAAATGTATTTTAATGTAGATAAATATGGAAATACATTTTGCGCAAGTATTCCAATTGCCATAGATGATATGATAAAATTAAATAAGTTAAAAGAAAAAGATAAAATAATTTTAATTGGATATGGTGGAGGACTAAATACAGGAAGTATATTATTAGAATTTTAAACATGAAAAGATATATAATACAGGAAGTATATTATATAAAATAAAGGAGTGAAATATAATGAAAATAGCTTTTATGTTTCCAGGGCAAGGTGCACAAAGTGTTGGAATGGGCAAAGACTTATATGAAGAATACGAAGAAGTAAAAAATATATATGAAATTGCTTCAGAAATATCTGGAAAGGATATAGCAAAAATAAGCTTTAATTCTACAATAGAAGAATTAAGCAAAACAGAAAATACACAACTTGCAATAGCAACAATGAGCTTAGGAATATTAAAATTACTAGAGAAAAATAATATAAAGCCAGAAATAACAGTAGGACTAAGCTTAGGAGAATATCCGGCGTTAATAAGTGGTGGATACTTAAGCTTTGAAGACGGAATAAAATTATTAAAAAGACGTGGATATCTAATGGGAACTAAAGTAGAGCCAGGTAATTATAGCATGGCAGCAGTAATAGGCTTAGATAGCACAAAAATAGAAGAAAAATGTAAAGAAATTTCTGAAAAAGGAATGTTTATAGTGCCAGCTAACTACAATTATTCTGCTCAAACTGTAATTTCTGGCGAAGAAGAGGCTATTAACTTAGCAATGGATATTTTAAAAGAAAATGGAGCAAAAAGAGTGCTAAAACTACAAACAGGAGGTCCATTTCATACAATAAAATTAAATGAAGCAAAAGAATTGTATAAAGAAGATTTAAAAAATGTTAAATTTAATAAGGAAAATGTAAGAGCACAAGTAATAAAAAATATTGATGGAACTTTTTATAACAAACAAGATGATATGGTAGATATACTTTCAAAACACATTGTAAGTCCTGTAAGATTTGATAAAGCAATAAAAAATATGCAAGACAATAATATAGATACATATGTAGAAATAGGTCCAGGAAAAACATTAACGGGATTTGTAAAAAAAGAAGACAAAGAAAGTAATGTAATAAATATTAATAGTGTAGAATCATTAGAAAATTTTATAGAAACTATTAATAATGTTTAAATTTATATAAATTAAAGGTTTCATATGGTTTATAACAATAAGTTATTTAAAAGCTATAAAAACTGAATCAAATAAAATAATAAAGAAAGAAGGGTTATAAAAATGGAAAAAAAAGTTGCACTAGTAACAGGTGGTTCAAGAGGAATAGGAAGAGCAATTGCAGAGAAATTTGCAAAAAATGGATATAACTTAGTAATAAATTATGTTTCAGACAACACTAATTTAGATGAGATAAAAAAAGAATTTAGTAAATATGGTGCAGAAATTTTACTAGAAAAAGCAGATGTAAGTAATTTTAGTGAGTGCGAAAAAATGGTAACATCTGCAATAGAAAAATTTGGAAAAATAGATACTCTAGTAAATAATGCAGGAATTACAAGAGATAATCTATTAATGAGAATGAAAGAAGAGGATTTTGACAAGGTAATATCTATAAATTTAAAGGGAACATTTAATTTAACAAAGTTAGTTACACCATATATGATGAAAAAAAGAAAAGGAAGAATAGTAAATATTTCTTCTGTAGTAGGAGTTATGGGAAATGCAGGACAATCAAATTATGCAGCATCTAAAGCAGGTATAATAGGATTTACAAAAAGTGTTGCAAAAGAATTGGCAACAAGAAATATATTAGCAAACTGTGTAGCACCTGGCTTTATAGCTACAGATATGACATCTGTACTAAACGAAAAAGTAAAAGAAAATATTAGTGCACAAATTCCTTTAAAAAGAATGGGAACAGCAGAGGAAATAGCAAATGCAGTATACTTTTTAGGAGGAGAAGAAAATACATATATTACAGGTCAAACTTTAAATATAGATGGAGGAATGATTTAAAAATGGAAAGAAGAGTTGTTATTACAGGAATAGGAGCAATTACACCCATAGGAAACAATATAGAAGAGTTTTGGAATGGAATAAAAACACAAAAATGTGGAATAGACGAAATTACAAGATTAGACACATCAGACTTAAAAGTAAAATTAGCAGCAGAAGTAAAAGATTTTAATGCAGAAGAACATTTTGACAAACGAACAGCAAGAAGAATGGACTTATACTCACAATATGCTGTAGTAGCTTCAAGAGAAGCACTAAAAGCAAGTGGAATAACAGAAGAAAATACAGACATGACAAGAGTAGGAATTGTTATAGGTTCAGGAATTGGTGGATTAAGTACAATGCAAAAAGATATAGGAGCTTGCGAAACAAAAGGTCCAGATAGAGTTTCACCTATGTTTATACCAATGGGAATAGCTAATATGGCAACAGGAAATGTAGCGATAGACTTGGGGTTAAAAGGAGAATCTGTTGCAATGGTAACAGCATGTGCAAGTGGAACACATTCTATAGGTGAAAGTTACAGAATGATTAAACACGGATACCAAGATGCAGTTGTAGCTGGTGGAACAGAAGCACCAATTACAAAGGTTGGAATAGCAGGCTTTCAAAATATAAAAGCATTAACAACAACAACAGACAAAAATAGAGCAAGCATACCATTTGATGCCGAAAGAAGTGGTTTTGTAATGGGAGAAGGTGCTGGTGTTGTAGTCTTAGAAGAATTAGAACATGCTAAAAAAAGAGGAGCACATATATATGCAGAAATAGTAGGCTATGGAGCATCATCAGATGCATATCATATAACATCACCATCACCAGATGGAGAAGGTGCTGCAAGAGCTATGAAATCTGCAATAGAAGATGCAAAAATATCTCCGGAAAACATTATATATATAAATGCACATGGTACATCAACACATCTTAATGATGTAGGAGAAACAATGGCAATTAAAAAGGTTTTAGGAGAAGAAGCAAGTAAAAAAGTACTAGTAAGTTCTACAAAAGGAAATACAGGTCACCTATTAGGAGCAGCAGGAGGAGTTGAAGCTATAGTTTGTATAAAAGCAATAGAAGAAAACTATGTACCAGCAACAATAAATTATAAAGTGGAAGATCCAGAATGTGACTTAGACATAGTTCCAAACGTTGGAAGAAATGTAAATGTAGAATATGCAATGTCAAATTCATTAGGATTTGGTGGACACAATGCATCAATAATATTTAAAAAATATGAAGGATAGGTGTAATAATTATGGAATATGAAGATATAAAAAGATTGCTAGATGATATGGGGGATTCTAAGGTAGATAGCCTAGACATTGAATTTCCGGATGGCACAAAAATAAAAATGAAAAAAAATGAAACTAAAGTTGTAGAAAAAGCAGAACCAAAACCAGGAATGTTAGTTATAAAAGAAAATGTATTACCAACAGAACAAAAAGAAGAAACTAAAGCAGTAGTAAAAACAGAAAATTATAAAGAAATAAAATCACCTATGGTTGGAACGTTTTATAGTAGTCCATCACCAAAAGATTTACCATATGTAAAAGTAGGAGACAAAGTAAAAAAAGGAGATGTACTTTGTGTAGTAGAGGCTATGAAGCTAATGAACGAAATAGAATCTGAATATGATGGCGAAATAGTAGAAATATGCGTAAAAAATGAAGATATGGTAGAATATGGAACAACATTATTTAAGATAAAATAGTCTACATCTAAATCGGGAATCGGGATTTTAAGGATGCTTTTAAATAGGTGTGGTATTTTTGGAAGGAAGCAGTCCAGTTCTTAAAATTCCAATAAATCCCGATAAAAAATTAAATTAAAAGGAGAAAAGAATATGTTAGATATAAATGGAATAATGGAAATAATCCCACAAAGACCACCATTTCTAATGATAGATAGAGTAGAAGAATATGTACCAGGAGAAAGTTGCACTGCGTATAAGAATGTATGTATAAATGAACCATTTTTTGCAGGACATTTTCCAGGTAACCCAATAATGCCAGGAGTTCTTACAATAGAAGCATTAGCACAAACAGGAGCTGTTGCAATTCTTTCTGAACCAGAAAACAAAGGAAAAAATGCTCTTTTTGGAGGAGTAGATAAACTAAGATTTAAAAGACCGGTAATTCCAGGCGATGTACTAAAGCTAGAAGTTAAAATAATAAAAAGAAAAGGACCAATAGGCGTTGGTGAAGCAATAGCTACAGTAAATGGAGAAATAGCAGTAAAAGGTGAGCTAACATTTGCGATAGTGTAAATAGAGTAAATTACAGTAGATTAGTAATAAAATAACAAAAAGTAACAAAGAAAGGATTTATAATTGATATGTTGAAGAAAATATTAATTGCCAACAGAGGAGAAATAGCAGTGAGAATTATAAGGGCATGTAGAGAAATGGGGATAAAAACCGTTGCTGTATATTCAGAAGCAGACAAAACAGCTTTACATACCAAACTTGCAGATGAAGCAATTTGTATAGGACCTGCTATATCTACTAAAAGTTATTTAAATGTAAAAGCTATTATAGAAGCAGCATGTTTAACAGGAGCAGATAGTATTCATCCTGGATTTGGCTTTTTGTCTGAAAATAATAGCTTTGCAAAAATGTGTGATGAGATTGGTATAAAATTTATAGGACCCAAACCAGAAATAATCGAACTTATGGGAAATAAATCGAAGGCAAAAGAAACTATGAAAAGTGTAGGAGTTCCTGTAGTTCCTGGATCAGATGGCTTAATATACACAATGCAAGAGGCAATAAATATATCAAACCAAATAGGATATCCAGTTATAATTAAAGCTTCTGCTGGCGGCGGGGGAAAAGGAATAAGAATTGCTTATAGCGAAGAAGAATTAAGAAAAGCCTATGAAATTGTAAAACAGGAAGCATTAAATTCATTTAATGATGACAGTATATATATAGAAAAATTCATAGAAAATCCTAGACACATAGAAATTCAAATAATGGCTGACGAATACGGGAATGCAGTACATTTGGGTGAAAGAGACTGTACAGTACAAAGAAAGAATCAAAAAATGCTAGAAGAAACACCATCTGGAGTAATAGATAGTAGATTAAGAGAAAAAATGGGGGCAATAGCTGTAAAAGCTGTAAAAGAAGTTGGATATACAAATGTAGGTACAATAGAATTTTTAGTAGATAAAAACAAAGATTTTTATTTTATGGAAATGAATACAAGAATTCAAGTAGAACACCCAGTAACAGAGATGGTAACAGGTTTGGATTTAATAAAAGAGCAAATTCGTATAGCTTCAGGCGAAAAAATGAAATATAGACAAAGAGATATTAATTTTAATGGACATAGCTTAGAAGCGAGAATAAATGCGGAAAATCCATATAAAAACTTTATGCCATCACCTGGAACAATAGAGGAATTACACCTTCCAGGTGGAAACGGAATAAGGGTTGATACAGCAGTATATTCAGGATATAAAGTTCCTCAAAATTATGATTCGATGATAGCAAAAGTTATTGTACATGGAAAAGATAGGAATGAATCAATAGCTAAAATGAAAAGTGCTTTGTCAGAATTTGTAATCTCCGGAATAGAAACAAATATAGACTTCTTACTTAAAATTTTAGACAATGAAAACTTTGTAAATAATGAATATGACACATCTTTTATAGAAAAGGAATTTGAAAAATAATTTGAGAGATAATTTGAGGCACGTGCACAAGTACGTGCTTTTCTACGTTTCGATCTAGATGAAGGTAGCACAAATTCCGAAGGAGGTGGAACTAAATACCGACGAAGGCATATACAAACCAAAATGGAAGATCATAAAATTCCGAAGGAGATAGAAGTAATTTTTATAGAGGCAACTTCAAAAACTGATAAGCTAAAGTTTCTATTGTAATAAATTTATTTTTGATATAGAATAAGTTCAAAATAAAAATAGTTTAAAAGGATGTGATAAAAATGACATCTAAGTATGATGCTATAGTAATAGGAATGGGACCTGGTGCTGTTTTCTTTGCTTATGAAATGATTCAAAAAGATAAGGGTAAAAAGATTTTACTAGTTGAACAAGGAAAACGTGTAGAGAATAGAAAGTGTCCTATAGAAACAATAGGAAAGTGTGTAAAGTGCAAACCATTTTGTGACATCACAAGTGGATTTTCTGGAGCAGGAGCCTTTTCAGACGGAAAGTTATCTTTATATAATGAAGAAGATGACGATTTTTATGTAGGGGGCGAATTACATAAATATGTCGGAGTGGAAGAAACTAAAAGACTAATAGATTATACAGATAATATATATTTGGAATTTGGAGCAGATCCAAAGCTCAAAGGAACAGAACATAAAAAAGAAGTAAATGAAATAAAGAAAAAAGCTAAAAAAGAAGAAATAACATTAATAGATATTCCAATTAGACATTTGGGGACAGAAAAAGCACATGAATTATACAAAAAATTAGAGAATTATTTAGAAGATAATAATATAGATTTAATGTTCGAAACAGAAGTAAAAGATTTAATTATAGAAGAAAATGAAGCAAAGGGAATAATTGTACATAATGTAAAAACAAATGAAGAAGAAAAAATATATGGAAAAAACATAGTAATAGCAGTTGGAAGAAAAGGAGCCAATTGGCTAGTAAATATGTGTAACAAGCATAAAATAGAGACAGAAGCAGGAGTAGTAGATATAGGAGTAAGATATGAGCTTTCAGATGAAGTAATGAAAGAAATAAACGAATATATGTACGAAGGAAAATTTATAGGATATCCAGGACCATTTAAGGATAAAGTAAGAACATTTTGTCAAAATCCAAGTGGCTTTGTTTCTTCAGAAGTGTATGATGAAGGAATTAATTTAGTTAATGGTCATTCATATAAAGATAAAAAGAGTACACATACAAATTTAGCAATATTAGTATCACATCATTTTAATTATCCATTTAATAAGCCAATAGAATATGGAAGAAACATAGCAAAAAATATAAACGAATTAGGAAATGGAAACATTGTAGTACAAAGGTTAGGAGATATTTATAGAGGAAAAAGAACTTGGAATGAAGAATTAGAAAATAATAAAATAAAACCTACATTAAAGTCAGCAGTTGCAGGAGATATAACATTTGCTCTAGGATACAGAACAATGACAGATATTTTGCAATTTATAAGATGTATGGATAAGGTAGTAGAAGGATTTGCAAATCCAGAAAACTTATTATATGCGCCAGAGATAAAGTTTTACAGCAATAAAGTAGTTATAAACCAAGAATTTGAGACAAGTGTAAAAGGACTATATTCTATAGGAGATGGTGGAGGAATGACAAGAGGACTAATGATGGCATCAGCATCCGGAGTACAAATGGCAAGGAATTTAATAAAGAAAGAATAATTACAAGGGGGATAAAAATGGAGGAAGAATTAGAAAACGGAATAGCACTAATGGAAGGAATATTACAAAATTGGGAAAACGGTAACACAGGTAAATACCATATATTTTTTCCAAGATGTGCGAAAGAAAATGATAAAAATGTAATTTTATTTCCAATATTTGAAGAAACAAAAAATAGAACTTTAAATTTAAAAATATGGGCTAAATATAACTTAGAAAGTTATTCTTTAGAAGATTATTTAGAAGTGAAAAATAAAGTTATATTATTTGATAAAAAATTAATAAATTACAAAAAGAAAAAGTTTGCAAAGAACGTTATAGCATTAATAGAAATATTTTATACAGCCCAAGAATTCATGGATTTATCTGAAGATAGTATAGAATATATAGCAAACCAAGAATTATTGGAAGAAAAAATATATGAATACAAGCAAAACTTTAAAACAATTTTAGCAGATGAAGAATTAGCAATTGTTTATGGAATAAAAAAGAACGAACCAGTAAAAACGGAAAAAGCAAAGCTTCCTGTTACAAATAATGCGGAGAATATTCAAAAGATGGAGCCCAATATAGCTGATATTCAAAATTTAGCATCTATTGTGGAAGAGGTTCAAGATGAAGAGCCAAGTGTGTTAAATATGCAAGATATAAAGCCAAAAAAAGAAAAGAAGAAAGTTGATTTAACAATAAAAAAATTACAAGAATGTATATTGAAGATAGAAAATAAAAAGAATTCGAAAGAAAAGTACATGTTAAAACTTGTAGAAAAAGTTGGAAAGCTTGCTAAAGCAATTGATGAAGATGCAAGAATGAAAAATAAGGAAATAAATGGAACAATAGAAGGAGAATTGCAAGACATTTTATACTATGTAACATGTTTATCGAATCTGTATGAAATGGATTTAGAAGAATGTATATATTTAAAAGAAGAGATTAATTGCAAAAAATATGATAGGGAAAATGTTTTTAAGGATGAGCAGGATTAATAAAAAATATAATATTTGATTTAGGCGGTAGAATCATAGAATATGTTAATACACAATGAGGAGTTTTACATATAATAAAGAAATAGCAAAATTACAAGGGAAAAACGAAAGAATATAGAAAAATAATGTAGGGGGAAATACAATATGTTAAGATTCGAAAAGATAGACTACGATTATTACGAACAATACAAAGAAATGTTACAAGAATGGAGAGATAGCAATACATCATTAACACCAGGAATATTACAATTACCTTGTAATGACGAAATGGAGTATAAAAATATAATTAACACTGCAAAAAATGCAGAAATTGGAATACATAATGAAAAAGAATGGTATGAAAGATGCAGATATTATTTAATTGTAAATGACCAAAATAAATTAATTGGTGCAACAGCAATAAGACAAAATTTAACTCAGCTAGGAAAAGATACATGGGGAAATATTGCATATGGAATACGTCCATCTGAAAGAAGAAAAGGATATGCAAAAGCTGTGGCAAATATGCTAATAAATAAATGCAAGGAATTAGGCATGAATGAAATTGTTGCATGTCATTATATAGAAAATGATGCTTCAAAAAGAGTATTAGAAAGTGTAGGAGCTATTCCAACAGGAGTATTAGTGTCAGAATATTCTGGCAAAAAAATAAAAAGATATATAATAAGAACTAAAGCAAAAAGTGAAATAAATTTCTCTATGGCAAAACAAGTTTTTAATGATTACATAAAACAATTTAATTCAGAAGATGGAAGTATATTGTTAAAGATAACACATACATACCATGTAGTTAATTTAAGTGAATACATAGCAAAAGAACAAGGACTAGATGAAGAAAGTATAAATTTAGCTAAATTAATTGCGCTATTGCATGATATAGGAAGATTTAAACAAGTTACAGTACAAAGGAGTTTTTCAGACAAAACATTTGATCATGCAGATTATGGAAATAAAATTTTATTCGAGGAAAATTTAATAAGAAAATTTATTAAAACGGACAAATATGACGAAGTAATAAGAAAAGCTATATATAATCACAACAAATACAAGATTGAAGATGGATTAAGCGAAAAAGAAGAAATTCAATGTAAGATTATAAGAGATGCAGATAAACTGGATAATTTTAGAGTTAAAGATGAAAATAACTTTGAAGATAGTTTTCCAAAGATAAGAGATGAATCAAAACAAGAAACTAATAATATAATTGCAGAGCTTGAAAAGTCTAGCATATCCGATAAAGTATATAATGATTTTTTAGAACATAAGTGCATAAAATTAGATGACAGAAAAACTTTGCTAGATTATTGGATATGTGTGTTAGCATTTATTTTTGATCTATATTTTAAAAGTTCTTTAAAATATATTTATGATAAAAATTATATAGATGTTTTAATTGATAAAATAAATTATAGCAATGAAGAAACGAAGGCAAGAATGGATGTTATAAGGAAATGTGCTAAGGAGTATTTAGAAGATAAGATCGGTGAGCAGGATTAGACTTTGTTTATATATTGATTTAGCAAGTATAGGGTTAACCTCGGTAAGCTAAGGAAGATTTAATGAAACAGACAAAAATATAATTAAATGGAGTATACAATGGAAACATTTATAAAAAAAGCAATAGAAAAATTAAATAAAAATAGTGAAAGTACTCTTTCAGATAAAGACAAGAAAAAAATACATGAGCAATTTCCAATCCCAAGAGAGCATAAAATTCTTTGGGGACAAAATTTAGAACAAAATAATAAATATGGTATGGTTATTACAAATATAGGTATATTTTTTAAAGCAAGTCCGATGGCTGTAAAGCAAGCTAATGAAAAAATGAATAAAAAAGATAAGCTATCATATATATATCACTATTTTAAGTGGGAATTTTTTAATCCAGACGACTTTAAGCTGTGCAAAGCGAGTGGGGATACGATTGATATATTTTTTGATGGGAAATTCTTATTTAATTTAAATAAAAATTCTAATTTCTTTGAATATTACAAAGAATCATACAAAAAAACAATTAAAGAAGCAGCCATTTCAGCAGAAAACATTTTTGCAGATTTAGAAGCCATTATTCCTGAAAATTATGCAAGAGTAAATTCTAAACATGGGCATGGAGAGATGGCAGAAGAATCTTTAACATTATTAGATAAAATTCAAGGAAAAGATGCTGAAGTTGTAGGGCGTACTAACGAGAAAAATGGAGCAGATCGAATTGTAAATGGTGTTGAAATTCAAACTAAGTATTATAAAACAGGAAAAAGATGTATAAATGCTTGTTTTGATAAAACAACAGGAAAGTTTCGCTATATAAATTCAAAAGGTGAACCAATGATGGTAGAAGTACCGAAAGATAAATATGCAGAAGCAATAAATGAATTTAGAAATAGAATTGTTGAAGGAAAAGTGCCAGGTGTTACTAATCCTAATGATGCATCTAAATATATAAAAAAAGGCCAATTAACATATAAACAAGCATTAAAGTTATGTAGACCTGGTACTATTGAATCACTAACATATGATATAGCAACAGGTGCAATTAATTGTTCTTTTACATTTGGAATATCTTTTTTAGCGACATATATTTTTGCATATTCAAAAAGCGAAAATAAAAAAGAAGCTTTTAATTCTGCTTTTCTTACTGCTTTTCAAGTGTTTGGATTATCTTTTTTTGCACACATATTAACACAACAAATAGCCCGAACTACTCTAACAAAACATTTAATTCCATTTAGTAATTATATAGTACAACAAATGGGTTATAAATCGGTACAAACTATTGTAAATGCCATTCGTTCTATGGCAGGTAAATCAGCAATATCTGGAGCTACTGCAATGAAGCAATTATCCAAGATACTAAGGAGTAATACAATAACTACAACTTTTACGTTTATGGCATTTTCAATTCCAGATACATATAACATATTTAGAAAAAGAATTTCCAGTGCACAATATACAAAAAATATGTTATCTCTTATAGGAACAATGGCTACAGCTAGTGCAGGAACTTTAGGAACTTCTTTAGTTGCAACAAAAATTGGAGCAATGGCAGGAACTACAATTTCTCCTGGAATTGGTACTCTTATTGGTATTAGTGGAGGAGTTGTTGGAGGATTAATTGGCGGAAAAGTTATAAAAATGTTAGGAGATCATATTAAAGAAGATGATAGCATAATTTTATCGAGGTTGTATAATGGTATTGTAGTAAATATGATATATGAATATATGCTTACAGAAAGCGAAGTAGATATGTTAATTGAGAAATTCAATACTATTAAACCAAAAGAGTTTAAAGAGTTATTTGCAAAAGTACAAGCTGTAGACAAGCAGGAAGAACTTATTGAAGACTTCATAAAACATCATTTTGAAGAAATTGTAAAAAATAGAGCTAAAATACCATTACCTAAAACAGAAGATTTAGTTGATTTTCTTCAAGATTTTTCTAAACAAGTAGAAAATTAAATAATCATAGTTAATTTTTAGATTAAAAGGAATACGCATATATAAAAATTGTAATAATGTGAGGCTAAAAGAAAAATATTTTTAAAATAAAAGTATGTGAAATCTTTATAAATATTTTAAGAAATTATCAGGATACAGAACTTTTTTACCAGTTTTAAAATCATCAATGTCAACCCACATAGCTGTATATTCAGATGCTTCATCTTTTATTAAATATACATCTTTATAAAATTTTTCTGGTATTTCTATAGAATAAGTAAAAACAATTTCATGACCATAATTTCCTTTATAAGTAAAGATGTTTTCCGAAACACCTAAAAGATTATGTACTATTATATCAGCATTTATTTCTTCTTTAAATTCTCTTATTATGGCATCTTTACTAGTTTCTGTGAATTCAATTCCACCTCCTAATGCTCTATAGAAAGTTTTATTTTTTACCTTATCATATCCTTGACCAACTAAAATTTTATTATCTTTTTTTGTAAGACCTAAAACTATAGGTCTTATAGAATTAGAACGAAACATATTAAAACCTCCTCGTATTATAAGTTGTTTAGTCTTTATAGTTCCTCACCAATGACTGTATGCTATATTTAATAGAGATACTGTGGAGTGATTAAGACTCGGTTTTTATTGTATAGAAAATCGATTTTTCTTTGAAATTTTAGTACTTTTTAACGATTTTTTCTATACAATAAGGTTAGCTTTCTTCGATATGTATATTTGAAAAGACAAATGCACATATGGCGAAACTACTTGTTTACTATAAAGAGTTTAGCATATTAAAATGAGAAAAGCAATAAATAAAATATGTGTTATAATGTAGAAAAAAGAGTAAGTTGAAAAAAATATTTTATATGTAGTTTTAGGTATTGAAAATTAAAATTTTTTCATTAACTAAGATTAAAGATAGAATTATATTGATATACAGGAGGAAAAAATGGAAAAGAATATAAAAATTGGAATTGGAGTAATAATTTTAGATGGGAATAAATTATTATTAGGTCATAGATCAAAAATAGAAAAGATACAGGTGGAATATATGAAATAGACTGTTGGACATTACCTGGTGGAAAGCAAGAGTATGATGAAACTTTTTGGGACTGTACCAAAAGAGAAGTGAAAGAGGAAACAAATTTAGATGTTGATAATTTAGAATTATTTAATGCTGCAGACGATATAGCAGAAGATAGACACTACATAACTTTGCATATTATAGCTAATAAACATAGTGGTGAATTAAAAGTAATGGAACCTACAAAAGAAGATGAATGGAAGTGGTTTGAGCTAGATAATTTGCCAGAAAAATTATATTCTCCTTCTAGAAAATTTATTGAAGAGTACTTAAAAAAGATGAGAGACTAATTGCAAAGAAGAGATTAAAACGAAAATAGCATAAAAGCTTCAAAAGCATGTATTTTTCGAGCGAAGCGAGGAAGAAATGGAATTTTAAATTAAAGTACTAACAATGAAATGAGCATAGGTAAGTTTGATACTACAAGATGATAAAAGATTTTGATTTTATTGCTAAATAATGTGATTAAATTACAAAACAAGGATATATTAGGAACTATTGATAAAGCTATAAAATTAAATTTAAAACACTTTGCTCAAAAAAGAATTAATAGGTAAATTTATAACAAAAATAAATGTAAATACAAATGTATATGGCTATTGAACTAAATTTATTAAGAAAACAAGAAGATTAGAAGATTCGATAAAAATATTATAATATAAAAAACTAAATTAATAAAAAGTAGGGATTTATATGGAAGATATTAGTAGAAATATATATTTAAAACAATACAATCAAATGATAAAAGATGCAAGAGCAAATTCAAAATTAGAATATTGTTTATGTTGTAAGAAGAAAGTAAGTAGCTTTTGTAATTCACATTCTCTACCTAAATTCATATTAAGTAATTTAAGTGAAAAGGGAATGATATTAAATTCAAATTACTTTTTCGAATCACCTTTTATAAAAGAAGCAAAAGGTGTTAAAAATAGCGGTACGTTCCATAGGATTTGTAATGAATGTGATAATAATTTGTTTAAAGATTATGAAGATGAAAACAGATTATTACAACTTCCAAGAAAAAAGATTATGGCACAAATAGATTTGAAAAATACTTTAAAAATGTATGATAAAAGGCTAAATGAAATTGCTATGTATAGAAAAATGATTAATGAAACAGAATACTTTTGTAAAATAGAACTTTTAGAAAAACAAAAAGTAAACTATTTAGATTTGAATGAAATAAAGAATGAATTTCAAAGAGCGTTGGATGTACTTAATAAGAAGTCAACGTCTAGTTATGAATTAATCTATTGGAATGTATTAGATTATGTTGCACCTATTGGATTTCAAGGACATATAGCATTGCCTGGAGATTTGAAAGGTGGGATCATTAATGATATATATAATTACTCTCCTAAATATGTTATAGAGAACATTAATTTATGCGTATTTCCTTTAAAAGAAAAAACGGTTGTAATAATGTTTATTAGCAAAGAAAATAAAAAATACAAATTTTTTATACAACAATTTAGAGAGCTAAAGGAAGAAGAAAAATTAAAGTTAATTTCTTACATTATAGTTAATTATAGTGAAGATTTTTTTATATCACCAAATGGAAAAAAAGATATATTAAAAAATGACAATATAAAAGTCACAGCAAGAAATGTTCCTGATATGATTGCTTTAAATGAAGAAATGGCAAAGAAAATGAAAAAAATGAAATTTTTAGAATTAATGGCATATAAAAATTTTACTAATTTATTAGCTAAAGAAAATTCCTTAATATATGAAATATAGTAAATTTTATTATATATCCAGAGTAGAGAAAAATAATAAAAATGATAAAATAAGTTAAAAAATAATACATTGTGGGTTAATAAGAAATATGGTATATAATTTTATATTGGAAATGAACATTTGGTAAATAAGAGTGCTAATCCATTGCATTTTATATACAATATTGTTAATTATAAAAATATATATGATAATTCTATGTATTCTCATAACCCGTTGAAATCTACTATAATTAGGTAAAACACTAAAACAGTGTAAACTTACAGTAGCAAAGGATTAAAAGAAATTCGATTTGAATAAAATTTAATATAAAATATAAAAGTGGGGACAATTTGGGGACAGTCCCCACAATTTTATGCAATAAATAGCATATTTAAGCTTTGCTAATTTATATAAAACTTAAAATTCAAAAAAGTAATTTTGAGAATTTTGAAAAGAGTTTTTATTGATAAAATCATTATATAAAATTATAGATTTTTATAATGATTTATACGAGCATTTTCTCTAAAACTTTACCTGCTTCTTTATTATGTGATTGTACTGGATGTACATAGAAGTTTAAGGTAGTAGTTATTTGAGCATGCCCTAATCTTGATGCTACTACTGCCACATCCACATTTTTAGATATAAGCAAAGTAGCATTTGTGTGCCTAAGACCATGGAAAGTAATTTTTGGTAAATTATTCTTTTCAATAAAAGAACGAAACCAATCTGTAACTGTATCAGGATGCATAGGACTTCCATTCCATGTAACAAAAAGCCTATTTGAGTTAATCCATAAGTTACCACATTTTTCTTTTTCAGCTTCGTACCAAGTTCTGTATTTATTAAGCATATTGATAACTATATCTGGAATTCCAACTTCTCTAATTGAACTATGTGTTTTAGGATTTTTTACGAAAATGCCTTTTTTAGATGTATATTGGCTTGCCTTAGTAATATGTACAAATCCATTATCAAAATCGATATCTGACCATTCTAAGCCCAATACTTCGCCTCTACGCATACCAGTAAACAATGTTAGAATTATAATAGTTTGAAATTTGATTTCTTCATTTTCTAAAGCTTCTAATAATTGTTTACATTGAATATCATCATAGTATTTAATTTGAGGTCTTTGGTGTTTAGGTGGTTTGACTCTATCTGCTGGATTATAAGGTAGTATTTGCCAATACACTGCATTTTGTAGCATAGCATGTAATAAGCGATGATGTTCTAATATTGTTTTAGAAGATAGTCCTTTCATTACAGTTTTTCCATTATTATTCTTACATCTTTTTAACTGATGATCTTTTGAAAGATAATCATAGAAACTCATAATGTGAGTTGGTTTTATATTAGACAATTTAAAATGTCCAAAGTAGGGAATAATTCGTGTGTTTAACATTCCTTTATATCTTTCATAAGTTTTTGGAGCCAATTCTTTTGAACCGTAATTTTTAGACCATAAATCTGTAAATTCTTTAAATGTCATTGAAGAGTTTTGCAAAACAATACCGTTTTCAATTTCATAAACAAAATTCACAAGTTCTTTATCTGCTTCACGTCTACTATTTGCTTTTATGCTTTTTGTGTACTTAATCCTATTTCCATAACTGTCAAAGCCATGTGATACAATTAATCTCCATGAGTGTTTGCCTCTCTTTTCAAGATACCCTGCCATTACTTTTTCACCTCCTTTCAGCATACCTATGGCAAGGATTTTTATATTTTTATAATATATCATTTATATTGTAGAAAAAGTCATTAAAAGAAACATATTCATATTTAGAAATATCTAAACCAAGTAATTTATATATATTTAATAAGACTACATCTTGCATAAAATAAGAATACCAAAATAGTTCATCATCTGTTAAAGTTTTGGATTTTTGATTAGTTTTATAGTGAATATAATGTATTCTAGCAGCTTTTATATTCTCAGAAATTGTATCAATTTCTTTAGATGTACAATTAAAAACTTCATTAACATTATTAATCAGAGATAATACCATGCAGTCATAATAAGGATCATTTCTTTTAGGATTTTTATTCTTACTTAAGGTTAAAGAGTCAATATAATCGTAGGTTCTAGAATAGTATTCTAACATAGTTGTGGCATTAATAAATCTAGTTAAATTAGGTATTTTATATTGAGTAACATTATAATATAATTCAATTAAAGGGTATAATTGATTGTATTGTTTTATAAAGTTATTATAAATTGTTTCAATATTATCAATATTATTTATTTTTAAGCATCTATGAGAAAGCATTTCTTCTAAACTAGGATTTTCTAAAAAATCATCATTATCATTACAATCAAATAGTTCTACAGCATTATTATTTATATAAATTGTTTGCTTTTTTACATATATGGGTTGTTTTAATATTATCATTAAAAAATTTCTGAATGTGTATATATTTTCAAGAACTTTTTTTATACTTACACTTTTTGAATGTTCAAATTCTACATGAGACATTCTATTAACTATCAATGAGTTTCGATCTTCTTTTGTATTACAGTAAAACATAATATTAATAGAATAAAAAGGTGTATTTATTTTATAATTACAAGTATTTGAATCATAATCAATTTCTCGTAAGCCTGGCATTATTCGATTTAATTCGGAAAACAAATCTAAATTTTTATAAGAAGCCGAATACTTCAAAATATTATTTAGTGATGTTTTAGATATATTTTTATCTATTATTAATCTATCAACAATAAAGTTGGATGTGGCATTTTCAATTGTATTTTTTTTGCAATTCATACTACTCTCATGTCCTGTATGAATACAATTTATAAAGAGAATTTTTTGACTGTTAAATAGAAATCTTCCTGAGATAATATCATAGTTTTTATTTGTTTTTCTCCATTCATTGATATCCTTTGTCATATTTATTTTTAATATTAATCTATTGTTATCTGTGTTCAAAATAGCATCATAAATTTTTTTATTAATAGTAACTTTAATAGATAAATTGTTAAAATCTTGCCATCTTTTAAATTTTAATTCCATACAAATTACTCCTATAATAAGATTATTTATTTTTTTCTAGTTTCTTCTATCCATTTTAGAAATTCTTCTTCTGTTCTTAAACCCTGTTTTATGTCTTTTTTAAATTTATTAGCTTCATTTTTCCATTTCTCATATTTTTCTAAATACATCGGAATATCAGGATTCCTATTTGCCAACATTTTTTTTGCTGATAAGGTTTTTCTATATAGCGAATTTATTTCATCTTTTTTTAACTTCTCATTGTAGGTAATCATTGCACCAATTTCTTGACATGTTTTACCATGTTCGTATATATTATTGCAATATAATGTATTCTTCTTTGAAGAAGGAATAAAGTATTTACCACAATTTTTACATACATATATTGGTGTATCATGTTTTGTTAATTCTAAAAGAGTTATTAAACATGCAGTTTCAATTGTATGGCAGTTAAAGGACAAAGATGAAAAAATATCATTATCATATTTTCTAGAATCATTTTTTAACTTTTGAGCAATATTTTTTACATTTTCTTCAAAACTACTTTTTGCATGACATAGCGAAGAAGGAGTCATATTTCTTAGTGGTTCTATATCGTACGAAAGAGTAATAAATTCACTTAATTCTAAATATAAATCAATATAATCATCATCTGCATGTTTATAGATATAAAATCTATCAGCAATAGAAAAATCGTTTAAATAATCTAAATTTGATAGGTTATTTATAAAGTTAATTAATTTTTTAAATTTAGATTGATAATATATTAAAATTTTTTGACGTTTTTTAAAATATTTCTCGCATACTGAAAGAAAATCTTTTGGTGTTAAGAAAATATTTTTTCTGTCATTAGTAATATTTAAATTGATATATTTATTAAATGGGTTGCTAGGTCCTTTGTTAACATCATAAAAGTCTATTCCTGGTATTCCATATTCACGTACAAACTCTACAAAGCAATTAAAATCAGTAAAATCATAATTTACAAATTTTAATAAAAGTGTTCCTAATTCATTTATTTCATCAACAAAGTCACATTTATATAATTTACAAAGACTATTATAATAGTTAGAAAGATATTTTTTATATTCTTTTTTTGTTTTAAATTTATCTTTTTCTCTGAGTATTGTATATGTGTCATTATCTTTATTATATGATGCATATACAATAGAAAAAGAATTTCTTGTAAAAATTTCTTTGTTGTTTGAGATACTCAATTTCATATAATAAATTGTAGAAACAATATCAAACTTCATATAAACCTCCTTGTTAACAACTACAAAAATGCAATAAAAGTTGCTAATTTATATCATATATTAATTTTACATATTGACTTCTGCAAAATTAACAATTAGAATACAGACAACAAGCTTGTTAACGAAATTATACATAGTTAAATAAAAAAAGTCAATACAAAACTTTAAATTTATTTAACTAATGTGAATAGGAGGTGGTAATTATGGCAGTAGATAAAATACATAGAACAACTCTAACTGCAAAAGAAGCAGCAGAATATTTAGGAATATCATATTGGCTAATAACTCAATTAGTTAGAAGAAAACAAATTCCTTGTTCTAGAGTTGGAAAGAGAATTTTATTTAGAGAAGAAGCTTTAGACATTTATTTAAGTAAAAAAGAAAATGATTCATTATTAGAATCTAATTAGAAAGAAGGGAGGTTATGGGACAAGTTGGATGGATAAAAATAAGCACAGATATATTCTCTAATAGAAAAATTAAAATCCTACTAAAAGAAAAGGACGGGGACACCTATTTTAGATTATGGATTCAAATTTTAACTATTGCTGGAGAATGTAACAGAAATGGTGGACTATATATTAGTGATAATGTACCATTTAAAATTGAAGATTTTACGAACATTATCGGAAAATCTTCCAAAACTTTTACGAAAGTTTTCAGAAAATTTATCGATTTAGGTATGCTGATTTATAAAGATAATACATACTTTGTGAAAAATTGGAACAAGTATCAAAGTATTGAAAAACTAAACAAAATTGCAAAATTAAATAAAGTAATTGAAGAATCTAAAAATGAAAAAAGTTTTTATAATTCTACACAAGAAAAGATAAGAAAAGAAGAGAATAGAAAGGAGACAAGAATAGATGAATCAAATTTTGAAACCCTCGATTGATAAAAATGATTATATTGAGTGTGAATACTGCAAAAACAAACTATATAGAAAAACAATAGAATGGCAGTTATATGGTGACAAAAAAGTTTTAACACTAGATTATGAAAGATGTAATTGTAAAGAATCCGAGGTTTATTGGAATGAATATGATCTTAAAAAGTTAAAGATGTTAGAAGAAGAAAGAAAACTAGAGTTAATGCAAGAATTTGCACAAAAAGTGGACAAGATAATAAAAAATAGTAAGATGAGTAAAAGAAATTTAAATTATAAATTTGAAAACTTTGAAGTTAATTCAAATAACAAAAAAGTATATCAAAGTTTAAAAGATTATAGTGATAGATTAGTAAATTTAGAAGAAAGAAAAGGATTAATTTTAGTAGGAAATAATGGAGTTGGAAAAACACATTTAGCCTGTAGTATTGCAAATGAATTAATAAAAAATGGAATACCAATCATATATGGAACTTTAATTAATTTATTAGCAGAATTGAAAAATTCATATGATGCAGATAATAATATTTCTGAAATCGAAATTATAAAATTATATGAAAAAGTCGATTTGTTGATTATAGATGATTTAGGAAAAGAAAAGCCAAGTGAATGGGGATTAGAAAAATTATTTACTATAATAAATAGCAGATATGAAAATAATTTACCAGTAATTATAACAACAAATTATAATCAAAATTCATTAGCAGAAAAATTAAGTTTAAATGGCGAAATAGAAACAGCAAATTCTATTATTTCAAGATTATATGAGATGTGCTACTTAGTTAAAATTAATGATATAGATCATAGAATTAAAAAGAAAAAAGTTAGTAATTGCGCTAACAATTGCTAACTAAAAATGTTACTTTTTTAAATATTTTCTATAAAAATTATAATGTATTTTTGCAAAAAAGTAAATAAAAATTTATAAAAAATTAGGACAAGTAGGTATAAAATTTTAAACTAAATTGTCCTAATTTTTTTAAAATAAAATAACAAAAATAGTTTAAAAAATATCCCTCGGAGAGCAAAAAGGGTATTAGGGCATTTTGCCCTAAACAGCAAAAAGGGTGTCAAAACACCACGCTGGCGAATATTGGGCACTAAAAAATGCCGCACTATTCGGAGCAAAAAATTGCTCTGGATTTTTTTGAAATTTACTTTCGCTATTTCAAAATTTATAAATAATAAAATTAAGAAAAATGAGGAACCAAAATGTGTGAAATTGTGAAAGGTATAATGGAGGAATTATTTTTATTTTGATAAAAGATATTAGATAAATTTAAAAAGTTAAATATAAAAACTAAAGATGGTAAAGGAATAACTCATAAACATTTAAGATATGCAATATGTGTAATGCTAAAAACACTCAACTTATAGATGGAAATTGAAAAGATATTAAGCAGAAGATACTATATTTTAGATGAAGGATATAAATGGTTAAAATAGGTTTAGTTTCAGAATGAAAAAACAAATTGATGTTGATAGTACTTTAAAAAAAATAGAGTTAAACAAAATGAAGAATTATTAAATCCACAGCATAATGAAATCTAGTGGAATAAAGATATGATAATAAAGCAATTGGAAGAATATTTTAATAGATAGAATTCAATTATCAAAAAGCAATTAGGAAAATGTGCGATAACGTATTTTTTGATTATAAATATTTAAATAATAAAGTTATTATTTCTAGTAGAAGAGTTAAATGAATATGCAAAATGTATTTAATGTTATTGGAAAAATATAAAATGGAGTTGACAGAGATTTACATTAAAGAGGTATATATTTATGAGAAATTCTTTGAAATGAATTGAAAAAGAATAAAAATGTAGAAAAACAAGAGAATTTGTTGAGAAATATTAAGTTTTATGATATAAAATATAATAGAGTAAGTACAATTATTTTGTAGGGGGCAATATATGACTGATAAGGAATTAAAAAAATTAAAAGATGATTTGTGGCATTCAGCAGATATATTAAGAGCAGGAGCACATTTATCTGCTAATAAATATGGACAACCAATTCTCGGATTAATATTTTTAAGATATGCGGATATTTTATATAAACAACATAAAAACGAAATAGAAAAAATATATAATGAAATAAAAGGTGGAAGAATAGAAAAAACAATAGAAGAAATATCAAAAGAAGTTTGTGGCTTTTATTTACCAGAAAATGCTTATTTTGATTATATTAATGATGCACCAGATAATGCAGAAAAAGCAACAATAGTAAAAGAAGCAATGCAATCTATTGAAGAACACAATAAAGAAATGGAAGGAGTATTACCTAAAGAAGTTTATGGACAATTAGTTCCAGAAGAAGAACCTGAATTATTATCTAAAATAATAAGAGTTTTTAAGGATATTCCAGAAAACATTAATATAGATTTATTTGGTGAAATTTATGAATATTTTTTAGGAAAATTTGCACTAGCAGAGGGTAAAGGTGGAGGAGCATTCTATACTCCAGCTACAGTTGTTCGATATATGGTAGATGTATTAAATCCTGAGCCGGGAGACAAGATGTTTTTGGACCCTGCTTGTGGATCTGGAGGAATGTTTGTACAAGCTGCAAGATATATGCATAATCATAATGCAAACGAAAATGATATGATGAAATTTAGATGTTATGGAGTAGAAAAAGAGCCTGATACGGTCAAACTAGCTAAAATGAATTTATTGTTAAATAATGTTCGTGGAGAAATAACGGAGGCTAATTCATTCTATTCAGATCCATATGATGCTGTTGGAAAATTTGATTATGTTATGGCAAATCCACCATTTAATGTTGATGAAGTTGTATATGAAAAGGTAAAGGATGATACTAGATTTAATACATATGGAATACCTAAAAACAAATCTAAAACAAGTAAAAAGGGCTCTGATAAGAAAGAAACTGTACCAAATGCAAATTATCTTTGGATATCTTATTTTGCAACAAGCTTAAAAGAAAACACAGGTAAAGCAGCATTAGTTATGGCTAATTCTGCATCTGACGCAGGAAATAGTGAGTACGAAATAAGAAAAAAGATTATAGAAGAAGGAATAATAAAACAAATGGTAACATTACCATCAAATATGTTTTCCTCAGTAACACTACCAGCAACATTATGGTTTTTTGATAAATCTAAAGTTAATACAGACGAAAAAGATGAGATCTTATTCATAGATGCTAGAAATATATTTACACAAGTGGATAGAGCACATAGAAAATTTAGTGATGAACAAATTAAAAATTTAGGAATTATTACTAAATTATATGATGGCGATTGTAAAGCATATCAAGATTTATTAGAAGAATATAAAGAAAATGTTATTAGAAATATAATAGAACTAAAAGAAATTGTTAATAAATTACAACAATATGATTTTTATTTTGACGGAGATGGCAAAGAAATATTTGATGAGCCTAAATTACGTTCTTGTGCACCTAAAATTATAGATATAGATGAGAAAAAATTTAAAGAATTATCTATAGAATTAGTTAGAAAATTTAAAGATTTAATAAGTAGACAACAAGAAGAATTAGATATAGCAAAGATAGATCTTCATTTTGAACAATATTATTCTACTAATCAAGATAAAAAAATAGAAGAATATGATGATTTAGTTGAAAAAGGAAAAAAATCTTCTGAAGATGCTTTGTATTATGTTGATAATATTTTGTGGCTTTTGGAAAGATTCCCAAAAGGAAAATATCAAGATGTTATAGGGCTTTGTAAAGTAGCTAAACTAGATGAAGAAGATGGAATAAAAGACCAAGATTATTCGTTAAATGCTGGAAGATACGTAGGTGTTGTAATTGAAGATGATGGAATGACAGAAAATGAGTTTAAACGAGAGATGATCACAATTAATAATGAATTTATAAAATTAACTAAAAAATCTGAAATTTTAAGTAATGAAATACAAGATAATTTAAAAGGATTGGTTGGTGAATGATATGAGATTAAAAGATTACATAATATCAGCTAACACAGGACTTGATGCAATAAAAAGGGCGCCTATTATAGAAGAAAACACTGGATTGAAATGTATTAGAATTCAAGATATTTCACAAAAAAAGAAATATTTAGATTGGGGAAATACTAGAACAACAAAAAAAGATTATCAAAAATTTAAATTAAGAAAAAATGATTTATTAATCGCTAGAACAGGTGCAACAGTTGGTGTTTCTTATCTAGTAAAAGAAGAATGTGAATCGGTTTTTAATAATGGAACTATAAGATTAAGATTCAATAGAGAGATAGATACTAATTTTGTTTATCAGATATTTCAAACTAAATCTTTTAAAAAATATGTTGATAATATTTCATGCGTTTCAACTCAACCGAATTTAAAAGTTGAAAACTTATTGAGATTTACTATACCAGATATAAATCTAAAAAAACAAAAAAGAATTGCAATGATTTTATCAAAATACGATGATTTGATCGAAAACAATAATAGATGTATAGAATTATTAGAACAAATCATAGAAAAAATATATATAGAATGGTTTGTAAAATTCAAATTTCCTGAGAATGAAAATTATGAATTTGTTGAATGTAAACCATCAGGTTGGATATATGGAAACGATAATCAAAGTAATATACCTAAAAAGTGGCATTATGGACCATTAAGTGAAATTGGGCAATTTGAAAGAGGAAAAAATATTACAAGTGAAAAAATGATAGAAGGGAATATTCCAGTTATTTCAGCAGGATTACAACCATCTGGATATCACAATGAAGCAAATGTATTTGGCAAATCATTGACAATGAGTGCATCTGGAGCAAATGCTGGTTATTTAAAATATAATTTAAAAGATATTTGGGCTGCTGATTGTTCATATTATCAAAATGATAGTAATATATGGTTTGTATATAGTTCATTAAAATTTATTAAATTGGCCATAAAAAATCTTCAAGTAGGTGCAGCACAACCACATGTATATCCAAAGAATATAAACAATTTAAATATAATTATACCCAAAGAAAAATATATAAAAATGTACCAAGACAAAGTTTCTGTAATGTTTGAAGAGATTAAAATATTAAATGAAGAAAATACTAATTTAATTCAACAAAGAGATTTACTATTACATAGATTAATGTCAGGGAAATTAGAAATTAAATAGAGGATTGATTATGCAATTATTCGGAGAAAAAGAAATAGACTTGATTGAAGATTTTAAAATGACTTATCCAGAAGAAATATTAATAATGAGTGAAGATAAAAATAATGAAATTGAAAAGATTATTGAATTGGTAAAAAATATAGATAAATGGATTGACTCATCAGGAAAAGATAAAGTACCTCCAGATTTTTATAATGAAGAAAACAAAATAATGATGGAAGTAATGAGAGTGGATGATCATGGATACAGAAAACATGGGAAGAGTGTTAATCCTACTTATACCAAAGAAAATAAAATAAGAAAGGAATTGGAAGAAAAGGGATTTGATCAATTATTTCCTAATGCTAAATTAATAGCTACAGTTGATACTGGGTTACCAACAGAAGAAGTTATTATTATAAAAATTTTGAGAGAACAATAAAACATCATTGTGAAAAGATAGTAAACTATAGAAATAACCACAAAGGCTATAAACTTATATTTTTTATATATGATGAATCTACCGCATACATCGAAGCAGAAAGTTCAAATAATATAGTAGCTTTTGGAAAAATGCATTTTCATTTTTTAGATAAAAGATTTGTCAAATGTTTTATTAATGATGATATAGATTATATAATTTGGATGACTCCATATAAAAGATATGCATATGTAAAAGATGATATGCAACCACCAATGGTAACCATATATTCAAAAAATAAATTAGTTCACGAATTATTTGAGTATGATGAAAAGAAGATGATAAGTGCTGAAAAATAATAAAAGGGGGATTTATTATGGCAAAGTTTATAACAGAAGATGATATTGAACAAGAAATTCTAAAAAAATTAAAAAATAAGGAATTTAATTATGATATTATCATTTGCGATGCTGATCCTAATAAAAAAGAAGACTTAAACGATGGAACGGAGAGAAGAAACAAGAAGGAATGTATTCTTCCCAATATATTGAAAGAGTCATTAATGAAAATAAATCCAAATATTATGGAACCATTAATAGATGAGAAAATAGAAGAATTATCCCAAGATTTTACATCTTATGACTTAATAGATACAAATTATAAGTTATATAATAAATTAAGAAATGGTATTAAATTAACAATTTTAGAAGATGGAGTAGAAAATTTTGAATTTATTAAATTAGTGGATTTTGAACATCCAGAAAATAATACATTTACTGCTGTTTCTCAAATGTGGATTCAAGGAAGATATAATTGGCGTAGACCAGATATATTAATATTTGTGAATGGATTACCACTAGTATTTATAGAATTAAAAAATAGCATTATAAAGATAGAAGAAGCATATAATAAAAATTTAAAAACTTATTTAAAGGATATTCCAAATCTATTTGCATTTAACCAAATATGCGTTTTGTCAAATGGATTAGAAACAAAATTAGGGGCTTTTAGTAGTACATATGAATTTTTCTTTGAGTGGTTAAAAGTGAATTCAGAAAAAGAAAAATTGGATAGAAAAGCTATAAAAGAAGAAGGAGTATCAATTAATTATTTTATTGATGGATTATTAAAAAAAGATAAATTAATAGATTATATAGAAAACTTTATATTATTTAACAATCAAAGGGTAAAGATTATTGCAAAAAATCATCAATATTTAGGTGTAAATAATTTAATTGAATCAGTAAAAAATAGAGAAAAATTACAAGGAAAATTAGGAGTGTTCTGGCATACACAAGGTTCGGGTAAGACATATTCTATGGTTATGTTTACGAGAAAAGTAAGAAGAAAAATAAATGGAAATTTTACATTCTTAATAATAACAGATAGAGAAGATCTAAATAGACAAATACATAAAAATTTTGTTAGAACAGAAGTGATTGGACCAAAAGATGAGTGTGAACCTAAAAGTGGTGAACAATTAAGAGATTATTTAACTAAAAACAAAGAGTTTATTTTTACACTAATACAAAAGTTTAGATATGAAAAAACTAAAAAATTTCCTGTACTATCAGAAAGAAATGATATTTTAGTTTTAGTTGATGAGGCACATAGAACCCAATATAAAGATTTGGCTGAAAATATGAGAACTGCATTACCAAATGCAAATTATATTGCTTTTACAGGAACACCGTTACTGGGAAGTAAAAGACTAACAAATCAGTGGTTTGGAGACTATGTATCGGAATATAATTTCGCACAATCAGTGGAAGATGGCTCAACAGTTCCAATTTTTTATGATAGAAGAGTTCCAGAAGTAGGATTGACAAATGACTTTTTAGATGATGATATTTTGGAAATTATAGAAGACGAGAATCTAAATGAAGATGAGCAGAGAACATTAGAAAATTCAGCATCTAAAATATTAGAGGTAATTAAACGTGATGATAGATTAGATAAGATAGCTAAAGATATTGCTTATCATTTTCCAAGGAGAGGATTTTTAGGAAAGGGAATGGTAGTATCAGTTGATAAATTTACAGCAGTAAAAATGTATGACAAAGTTCAGTTTTATTGGAATGAAGAAAAGAAAAAATTAATTAATGAACGCAACTCAGCAAAAAATGAAGAAGAAAGAAAAGAAAAAACAAAAATACTAGAATATATGAATAATGTTGAAATGGCTGTAATTATATCAGAAGAAAATGGAGAAGAAGAAAAGTTTAGAGCCCAAGGTTTAGACATAACAAAACATAGAAAAAAGATGAATGAATTGACTCCGGAAAGTGCCAATATTGAAGACAGATTTAAAGATCCAAATGATAATTTACAATTGGTATTTGTTTGTGCTATGTGGCTTACTGGATTTGATGTTAAGAATCTTTCAACATTATATCTAGATAAACCTATGAAATCACACACATTAATGCAAGCAATAGCAAGAACTAATAGAATATATCCTAATAAAACATGTGGTTTAGTAGTAGATTATATAAATGTATTTAAATTTATGAAACAAGCTCTATCAGATTATGCTACAGGTGATGAAGTGGATTATCCAGCAAAAGATATAAAATATCTAGTTGATTTATTAAATCAATGTGTAGATGAAGCTGATATATTTTTACAAGATCTAGGAATAAATATTAATAGTATTATAAATGAATCATCTACATTTGATAAACTTGAAGATTTAAGAAAAGCATATAATATTATAGTCCAAAAAGATGAAAATAAAGGAAAATTTAAAGTAATTACAAATACTATGATTAATTTGTATGATGCTTCAAAACCCCAAGTCTTTGAAATGAATTGGAAAAATGATAAATTTTCAGCTTTAGATTATTTGCATGGACTATTGCATAATACAATTGATGATGAAAAAATAAAGAGAGCAAAGATAAGATTAGATCAAATTTTAGATAGTAGTGTAACATCAAATGTTGCTAGTGATAATAGCAAAGGTTTTGTAATACATAGAAGTAAAGTAATAGACTTATCGAAAATAGATACTAATAAATTAAAAGATGAACTAAAAAATACAGAATATAAGGCAATAGAAATAGATGATTTAAAAGAATATTTAGAAAAAGCTCTTGAATCAATGATAAATAAAAATTGTACAAGAATAAAATTTTCTGAAAGATTCAAAAGTATTATAGATAGATATAATGCGGGAGGAACAGAAACAGAAGAATATTATAACCAATTAGTAAAATTTGTAGAAGAATTACAAAAAGAACAAGAAAGAGCAAAAATAGAAGATTTAACTGAAGAAGAATTAGAAATGTATGATTTATTAGTTAAGGGAAAAAAATTGACTAAAGCTGAAGAGCAAAGTGTAAAATTAGCAGCAAAAAATCTATATAAAAAATTAACATCTGAAAGAGATGAATTGTTAGTTGTTGATTGGTATAAGGATGAGCAACCAAAATTAAAGGTAAAATCAGCAATTGAAACTTCTCTTAATAATGATTTACCTGAAAGCTATGATAAAGAGATATTTAATTCAAAAATCAATTTGCTATTAAATCATTTTATAGATATGGCTGTACAAGCATATGGATGGATTGCTAATAAGGTAGCATAATAATAAATTAAGTGGATAAAAAGATAATAGGTGTAATACGATGGATACTAAGAAACAAATATTAGAAAATTTAAATGATGTGGAAGAAAAGTATAAACTACATATGTTAAAAGTAATAGAAAAAGACCCTAAAATTCATACAAAAACTTTAATGATTAATACTGTTTTACAAAGAAGTTTATCAATTATAGATGCGTATATGAAAATATTTTATAGTAATAATATATTAGTACTAAATTCTTTAATACGAATGCAACTTGATAATTGTATTTTTATATATGGTATATATTTATTAAATAATGACGGATATGATGTTTCAAAAGTATATAAAGAAATATTTCAAGCAAATAAAAAACTTTCAGAATATACAGTGAATAAAAGAGAAAAATTATATGATACATACATTGTAGGAAAAATAAATAAAGAAATTACAAATTTTAAAGGATTATATGACTTTTGTTGTAGATTTATTCATTATTCTGACACAGCTAGCTTTTTGACGATGAATACTAAAGAAGATTTTAGTATTGAGTTTAATTTATCAACTGATTATAAACGTTTTAGATGTCAAAATATTATTAATGGAAGAAGTTTTATGGAGGTTAGTAAACTTATATTAATAATGATTACAAAATATTGGAGAAATATTGATAAAGGAAATACATTATTAAATGATAATTAAATAAAAGTTTAAGAGAGTTTTTTTATGATTTACATTACAGGTGATACTCATTCGGATTTTACTAGATTTTCCACAGATAAATTTTCAATTCAAAAAGAAATGACCAAAAAAGATTATGTAATTATTTGTGGTGATTTTGGTGAAGTTTGGAATTACATAGTAGAGAGCATATATGAAAAATACTGCTTAGATTGGCTAAATGAAAAGAAATTTACAACATTATTTGTGGATGGAAAACATGAAAATTTTACAAGATTATACAATTATCCAGTAGAAGAATGGTATGGAGGTAAAGTTCATAAAATAAGAGATTCTGTATTACACTTAATGCGAGGTGAAATATGTAATATAGATAATAAAAATTTCTTTACTTTTGGAGGAGCGAAATCACATGATATACAAGAAGGAATATTAAATCTAGATGAGGAAGAAAAATATATGAATATAGAAAAAGAGGAGCATATTTTAGAATAAGAGATTATTCATGGTGGGATTTGGAGCTTCCAACAGATGAAGAAATGAAAAAAGGAATAAAAAATTTAGAAAAGGTAAAGTATAAAGTGGACTATATTATAACTCATTGTTGTCCTACAAGTGTACAAGCTATACTTAGTGGAGGAAGATATAAGAAGGATTACTTTACAGATTATTTGCAAAAAATATCTGAAAAATATGAGTTTAAGAAATGGTATTTTGGACATTATCATAATAATAGGCAAATAGATTCAAAATATATATTACTTTATGAGGATATTGTACCAACGAGAATTGAAAATTTTAAAAATAAAAAATGCTATATGTAATTTTAGTATTTATAATATCTACTATTCTAATCAAGATTGATTCTGCATTATGGATAAATGTTTTTGAAGTAATGATTACAGCATATTTTACAATAATTTATGAGGAGATGAAGTCTATGAAAATATTTTCACACGGTGTTAGCTCTGGTATATGTGTAGAAACAAATGTGATAATAAGTAGATATAATACTAAAAATATATAGATTAGAGCATTAGGTTCGATTCCTAATCTACACACCAAGCAGACAAAAAAGTCTGCTTCTTTTAATTTGAATTGAAAATAATAAATACAAAAAGGTACTATTTTTATAAAGAAAACATAGAATATCATATAAAGTTTTATGAAAATAATACAAAATGTATTAAAAATATTTGACTTATACCTAAAAAAGGTGTAAAATAGTATAGAAAAGTTTAAAAATGATACAATATTATAGGAGGTTGATAAAATGTTCACATATGTAAAAGCTAAAAATTTTAAATCTTTGAAAGATATTGAATTTAATTTAAATAAAACAAAAACTAAGACAAATCAATTTATCTCTATTTATGGTGAAAATGGAAGTGGAAAAACTAATATTGTAGAATTATTTAAATTATTACAACAATCAATAATGTCAAGAGCAACAGATATTGCAATGAATAAGATGCCAAAAGAGTTTTGGAAAATACAAGAAGAAATGTCAGATCAGTTACCAACTGAAATAAGACAAATTTTCCAATTATCATTTAACCTAAAAGAATATAGAATGTTGGATGAAGAAGAAGCAACTGAAATTGAATATGGTTTCAAAATTAATAATAAAGATGGATTTTATTATATAAAATTTGATGATGAAATTATAGAAGAAAAACTATATTATATGGCTGGAAAACAAAGAGCATATATATTTCAAATAAATAAAGAAAATAACAAAATTACTAAAAACTTAAATAAGAATATATTTATTAATGAAAAATACAATGAAGAATTAATCGATGGAATTGATAAATATTGGGGGAAATATACTTTTTTATCATTATTATCATTTGAGACAATAGAGAAAAATAAAGACTATATAGATAATAATATATCTAAAAATATTATAGAAGTAATAGATAGAATTTGGTTAATGACAGTGCATGTTGATAAAGGTGCTTTAAAAATAATACCAGATGGTTTTGTAAAAGTAAGGAAATTAAATAATATACAAAAAGGAATTGTAAAAAAAGATAAGTTACCTGAAATAAAGAAATATGAAAATGTTTTAAACATCTTTTTTACACAAGCATATGCAGATATAAAAGAAGTCAAATACGAAATAAATGAAAAAGAAGACAGAATTCATTATGAATTATATTTTAATAAAATGATAGGAGGACAAATAAAGTCAATACCTTCTAGACTCGAATCAGATGGAACAAGAAGAATACTAAATCAATTTGATACAATAATAGGTTCATTATTAGGAGAAACAGTTATAATAGATGAAATAGATAATGGAATACATGATGTACTAATGAAAAATATTATAATGTCAATAAAGGATGAAATAACAGGACAACTGATAATAACAACACATAATACACTTCTATTAGAAGTATTGCCAAAGGAAAATATTTATATATTATCAACAGACCGTAATGGAAACAAAATGATAAATTCTATAAAAGAATATGGAATTAAAATACAAAAAAATAATAATGCTCGTGATTTGTATTTTAAAGGTGTTTTTGGTGGAATTCCAACAACGAACTATATTGATTTTGAAGAAATTAAGTATGCTCTAGAAGATTCAGAAAATAATGAGGAAAATTCTAATGGTGAGGAAACTTAATTACTGTAAAGGGATTGTAATAGCACATGGAAAAAGTGAATTATTGTTAGCAGAGCATATAAAAAGTAATTTACATTTGCCTATAGAAATATATGCAGAAAGTAATGGAAAAACGAGCATACAAATAGACAGTTTAATGACTATACTAGGAAATAACATTTTTAAGAATAAAAGAGTATTTAATAAAAAATATATAGTAGAAGAAGAAAAAGGAATACTAAAAAATTTCTCATTAATGCCAATAATGGACTTGGATGATACCAGTGAAGATAGAAAACAAAAATATATTTCAGGAGAAATGTTTAAGAATCATTGGCTAAGTCCTTACATAGTTCCAATCTGGAATAAAAATAATCTAGATGAAGTACTACTAGATTTGAAACTTATAGATAGGCTACCAAATAATAAAGAGAAAGGCAAGGTGTATAGAGATTTGTTTCCAACAAATAAAGGAGAATCAGATATACAACAAGTTAAAAGCTTAATGGATAAGTTTGAAAAATCAAATAAAACTAATATGCAAGTTTTTATAAAAAAATGCATTGATAGCTTGTAAAAAAATGGGAAAATGGAGAATTGGTTGAGACTTTCTATTTTCCCACTTTATAATTTGAAAATAAAAAATTGAAAGGAGATAGGAAAATGACACTAGAAGAAATATTAGAAGAAATATGTATCGGATATCATCAAAATAATGCTAAAAGTACAAAATTGCAAAAGTATGTAAAAGAAGTAATAGAAGTATTATCAGAAGACAATGCTATTTACGAAGGAAGAAAAATCGCTTTCAAGGAATTAAGTTCAAGGATAGACACAAACTTGGATGGAGACACTTTTTTACAAGGAAGTTATGGAACAAATACAGCAATAAAACACAAATCTTATGATGTAGATGCCGATATAGCATTTATTATAGATAATAATACAATAGACTTAAGAATAAGAGAATTAATTTATAGTAAGCTATCAAAAGCATTTGGGAATAAATATATTGTAGAAAAGAAAAAACCTTGTATTACAATAGATTTTAAAAACAAATATAAAATAGATGTAGCTATATATACGAGAGTTAATGATATAATATATTTCCATAATTGCATTGGTGGAGTTGAAAAAACTGATTTAGCAAAGCCAAAAGAATTAATAGGGTATTTCAGTAATTATTATAAACAAAATGATACTAGAAGAAAAGTTGTTAGATTAATAAAGCATTTTATAAAAACAGCTAGTAATGCTTTAGAAATAGATGAATGTAATAAAATTCCAAGTATTTCTATTAATTTATTATTATGCAATAAAAATATGCATATAAATGCAAATGAAGATGAACTGTATGAAGATGTATTAGAAAGTGTAAGATACATAAAAAATTATATAGAATCAAATGAATATGAAGGTCCAAGTTTAGAAAGCTTATATGTACATAATACTTTTTATAAAGTAAAAAATATTTATGAAATGAAAAAAGTAATGGATAAAGTATTAATAAATTTAGAACATAAACAATATGATCAAATTATAGAAAAAGATATTTATGACAGTATAAACATTAAAAATAATAGAAAAGTAGATAGTAGTTTTACTGGAACGATGGGGTAAAAATGGACAATGAAAAAAGATTAGAAATTATAAAAAAAGTAGATACAAATGCAAAAATAAGAAAAGACGATATTATATTTAAAATAGATGATATAGATTTCAAATATAATGTAACTGAAAAGAATTTTTATACAGATAAAGATTGGTTTGGAAAAGTGCCACATATTATGAGAAATGGAAAGATATGTATATTTGGAAATATAGAGTTTCATTTAAATGAACTAGTTGAAGAAAATTCATTAGAGAGTATAGTCAGTAAATATATACCATGGCTTTTTAGATTGCCATTAGAACTAAAACTTTTAGAATTTCTGTTTGAGATAGAATACTATGTTGGAAGTTATTTAGGATATGATGCTAAAGAAAGTAAATTAAAAAACAAATTAAATCAGACTAAAATAAAAATTAGTACAGTGGAACAATTATGGGAAACAATCGAAGAAATGGAAAATTATAGTACATATGAGATTTATATAAAGAGCTATGAAGATTATTCAATATTTCTTCGAAAAGAAAAAAATATAATATATTATGAAAGAGATGCTTATAAGAAAGCAAGACAAAGAATAACAGGAAAAAAATGTGATAATTTAATAGGTAAAACAGCATTTATAGGAGTTGGATCTGTAAATTCATATATAATAAAATATGGCTTAGCAAATGGGTTAAATGATGTTGTATTAATAGATCATGATAAATATACTGTGGATAACGCTTTTAGATTTGCTTTTCCATATAAAGGTAAGAAGAAAACTTATGCGGTAAAAGAATTTTGCAAAAATTTAGATTCAGTAAATTTAAGATTATTTAATCTTAATATACGAGCAGATAGTGATGCAGATATTATAAATGATTGTAAAAGGATTATAGTGTCTGTTGACAATTTTATGTCATGGATTCAAATAGCCTCTTTTTTAGAAAAAAATTGTTCAGATGATGTTGAAATTATTTTAGCAGCTATTAATAATTTTGGAGAAAATGCAAAATTTGTTAAAACTAAACCACGACAAATAATAAATACTACATATGATTTTCTATTTAAATCAAAAATAACAGAAAGAAGAGAATTGATAGGAAATGGATGTGGAAGATCAATTGCTATTTATGATGAAGAACTATTGATAAAACTTGCAAAAAAAGTAATAAGGTCATTAATAGAAACAATAAATGAGGATGAAATAGTATATGTTGAAATTGAAAAGGATTAGAATAAGCGATAATTTTGAAAAAATGTTAAATATACATTTTAATAATAATTATGAAGTAGGAGGAGTTATATTTGCAAAAAGAGATCTATTTAATATATATTTAGAGACATTATCTTTTAAAAAAGGATTCCCAATATCTATTAGTTTTAACGAAGAAGATATACAATTATTTGAAGTACCCAAAGGAAATATTATTATGGGAACATGGCATACTCATCCATTTCAAGAGAAAGTACAAGCTTCAAATATAGATTTCTATCAATGGAAAAAATGGAATAAGAAATATATACATTTAATATTTAATGGAAAAGAAATAAAGATATATACATCAAAAGGAGAAGTAATTTATGATGCAAAAATTAAAAAAGATATTAATAAAAATACCATTTAAAGTATTAATTATCTATTTTATTTTATCAAGTGCTGTTATTATTTTGGATAAAATACCTTATGATTTTTCATTTCTTAATAATTTTGAGTCAGAATGGGTTGTAAATCTAATTGCAGTAATAAAGGATCTAAGAATATTTTACTATAACATAAAATGGATTTTCTATGTGTTATTTTTTTTAGATATAATAATAATTGCTTTTAAAATTATACTTAAAAATGATAGTATTAAAATAATGATTGTTAATACATTTGAAAATACAAAAGTAAATATTAGTACAAAATATATGTATGAAAATAAAGATTTCTATAAGGATTTATCAAATGATGTTAAAATACTAGGGGATAATTATTTAAGTTATGCAGGTATTGTAAAAGAATTAGATAAATATGTTGAAAATTTTATGGAAAAAAAAGAAGAAAAATATTACGCATTTGCAGGAATTTTACATACACCATATATTTTAAGATTAGGATATAAAGTGGGTGATCAGACTTACTTTAAATTATTTCACAAAAAGAGAGATGAAGATATATTTAAATTATTAATTGATAAAGAAGAATATTCAGGAAATTACCCGGAATTAAAGGTTGAAAAGAGCTTAAAAGAAAGCAATACACTTATTGTAAGTATATCTACAACATTTCCTATAACAGAAGAACAACTAAATAGATTTAATATTGAAAGCAATAATTATCTAAAATTTGAAACTATAGATAAGGGTTTTGACATTATAACATCAGAAAAACAAATAGATTATTATAAAGATATAATATTTAGTAACATTAGAGAAATAGTTAGAATCAAAAAAATAAAACAGATTCATTTATGTATTTCATCTTCAGTTGCATTTACATTTGCATTAGGACAAGGATTTTCAAAAAATTATGATCCGAATGTTATAATTTATAATTATGAAAATCAGCAATATACATGGGGGGTAAATTTGTTTGAAAAAGCAGAAAATTCAATTGTAAAACTAGAAGAAAAGATAATAAAATAATTTAAAAAGTGTAAATTTAGAAAGTAAAATATAAACATGGTTTTCTGTTTTTATTATAAGTTAATTGTCTTTTATTATTTATAAGAATTTGAAAAAGTACGTAAAGATCCAAAGTTTTTTTCAAAATTTTGAAAAAACTTTGGATTAATTTTAACTATTTATCTAGGCAACCACTAATTAATTCAACGCCATCCATAAAACCATTTCTATAATATTTCTCATTCCAATAGCAGATATAATCCATAAAATTCTTATCAAGTCTATCTAATTGACTTTTCACATATTTTTGATTCTGCTTAGGAACATTCTTTAAAATACTTTCACAAATTTCATCAAAATAAATATAATGTTTTCTATCTTCTTTAGTAAGTGTGCCTAAAACCATTTCCTCCCTGAAACTTAACCAATCTCTTAAAATATCATCATTAACTTCTCTAAAATTATTCATTAATATTAACCTCCATTTTTATAAATTTTAAAATTCTACACATCAAAACACTAAAAAACTTGCAATAACAAATTAAAGAATATATTGAAATTTCATGTGTTTGATGCCTCAAAAAATTGGGGACAAATTGGGGACAATCAATGCAAAAAAGTACATTTTTTAACGATTTGCATAATCTCACCAATTGCCCATAACCCTATTAAAACCAATAAAAACTTAAGTTAACAAAATTCTTCACAAATTACAATTAAATTCTCATAACCCGAAGGTCATACTTTACTGATAAAATCTATATACTAATAAAAAACGAGCTAAGCAAATTCAAGAAATAGATTAAGTTTAGATTATAGACCTAAACAACAATCATAACCACCCATTTACAGGTGGTTATGATTCTACTACGCTAAAGCATAATAAAATAGCAATAAAATTACTATTGTCGTATAAACAAATATGTTATAATTTGACTAATGTTTAAAAGATAAAAAAGGAGTATATAAAACATGAACAATCTAGAAATAAAACTAGAAAAACTATTTAAAGAATGGAAAGAAGAACATATAGAAGATAACAATTATAAAAATAATACACCAAACTATCAAGAAATATTTGTGCCAAAAAGTAATTTTATAAAAGATGGATTCTGTGTATTTAAGGCAAAAGAAAATACAATATTATATATTTCTAAAGAAAGTCATGAGTACGATACAAAAAAAGAAGATATAAATAAAAAACTAGAACCAAAAGATAATGAAACTAAATGGTTAAAAGAAAATTTTATAGAGAATAAAAACTATATATTTCCAAGAAGAATAAAAGAGATGCAAAAAATATTAAACGAAGATGTAACAAATATTTCATTTATGAATATCAATAAAAGACGGAGGATTTGAAAAGACAAATGCGAAAATACTGAAAAATTATGCAATTGATTATCATAAAAAAATATTTTCTGAAATTGAAATAATTAATCCAAAGTTAATAGTATGCTGTGGAAAAGGATTAAAAGAAATAATTGAAACTGTATACAAATTAAATGATAAACAAATGAATAGACAAATTATTGAAATTTATCATCCATCATATCACTTTATAAAAGAAAATAACTATTATAAATTATTTATTAAAAAAGCACAAAATATTAATTGGGACTGTAATGATAATGAAGTAAGTTATATTCTAAATAAGAGCTAATCTGACATATAATAAAAATCTTTAACCTGTAAGAATATAAAAATACAAAATAGAAAACAAATAACAAATAACAAAATAAAAGCGAAAGTATCAATGCAGAAAGAAATAAAACAAAGATACTTTCTAGAAATAAAATTTTTATCAGCAAAAGAGGAAGAAAAGTAAATAGATTCTTTTGCTTTATATAATTTTAGCATAATAAAAATGAAAATGTTGTAGAAAATTGTCGACAAGATGAAAAAATATAAAAAAATGACAAAAATATGCAAGAATTCGAAAGAAATATAAAAAAGACGCCAAAATACAGAAAGTTGCAAAAATACTACAGAATATAAGCAATATAAAAAATTTACAAAAAGTGCAATAAGAATATACCAAATATGTAAAACATAAGAGTATATAATAAAACTATACAAAACAAGAAAAAAACAAAATTACAAATATATAAATTGAGAAACAGCAAACAAAAAAATATAATTCTTATAGGTTTACAATAGATATGTCACAAAAAAATAAAAAAATTATAATTATTTTGTAGAAAATAGTCAAACGATATGTTATATTAAATGTATTAGGATTGGTGAAAGAATGAACAAAAAAAGCATAGCGCTAATATTAATAGAAATTTCAATATTAATAATAGCAATTTTAGGAATAAATAGTAATTTAATTAATTACGCACCAGAATGCACATTTTATAAAATAACAAACTTACAATGTCCATCTTGTGGTGGAACAAGATGTGTAGAAAGTATTTTAAAGGGGCAATTTAAAGAAGCTTTTTTGTTTCATCCAATATTTTTTATAACTATTTTTTATTTATTGTTATGTAATATAGTGTATTTAATTAACTTAAATAAAAAAGATAAAATTATGACATGGATTTATCCAAAGTATTGGTATGTAATAATCTTCGCCATAGTCCTTGTTATATACGCAATATTGCGCAACTTACTATAAAGATGTGTATAGTCCTAATTTAGGATTAAGTAAAGATTAAACCAATATAATTATTTAGTTCTTCTTGCTTTGAGCCTAGTAAAGAATAAACAATAGTAAGTGCACAATTCTTTAGCTCAGTTGGTAGAGCGCTCGGCTGTTAAGTAAAGATTAAACAAAAGTAAGTGCACAATATAACGAAAATAAGAGGAGGTATATTATGGAAAATAACACAAACAATTTAAACGAAAATCAAAATTCAAACAATGTAGAAACAAATGCAGTAGAAAACAAAAAGAAAAATTTTAGTATAGCAGCGCTAGTACTTGGAATTGTAGCACTAGTTCTTTCTTGTATATGGTATATATCAATACCATGCGCAATTTTGGCAATAGTATTTGGAATATTAGGAATAAAGTCAAGCAAAAAAGGAATGTCTATAGCAGGTATAACAACAGGAGCTATAGGAATGTTCATATGTATAGCAATACTAATAGTATTAATGATATTTGGTTTTGCGATGGGAATAACAGATAGTATAACAGAGATAATAGAAGACGAAGATTATTATGATTATTATGATTCTTCATATTATTTTGACTACAAAGATTTTTAACATAATATAATATTTTTGTGATAAAATATAAAATTAAATCCACTTAACATATCAATTTATGGCAAGTGGATTTTTCATGTTTATCATATAAAAATATTGTATAATTTTGTAAGCTCTGATATAATGAAAACGTATATTTTTTGATAAAATATATTGTACAAAATTAATAAAACATACTAAATAAGCATAATATTTTATATAATACAAAATGAAACTGTAATCAAATGAAAACAACTATGTAATTAAATGCAATATATAAATTTATATTTGTAATAACATTATATAAGATATATACTAAAATAAAATTTCGTACCAAAAGTACAGGAATGGAGGAATATATGGGCGAAAAAAATTGTATGGAAGAAAAATTATCTGAAGAAATGAAAGAGTTATTAAAAAATTATTCACAAGAAAAATCAAATTTAATTCAAATTCTAAATGAAGTTCAAGAAAAATATGGTTATATTCCAAAACAATCACAAATTGAAATATCTAATTATTTAAACATTCCAATGGCAGAAATTTATGGTGTCATAACATTTTATTCTCGTTTTACGTTAAAACCCAAAGGCAAATATAATATATCTGTATGTCTAGGTACAGCATGTTTTGTTAAAGGTTCGCAAGCTTTGCTAGATAGACTAAAAGAAAGATTACAAATACAAGAAGGAGAAACTACACCAGATGGCAAGTTTTCTATTGATGCAACAAGATGTGTTGGTGCGTGTGGATTAGCACCAGTATTTACTGTAAATAATGAAGTATATGGTAAAGCAACTGTTAAAAAATTAGATGAAGTATTAGATGAATATATGAAAAAAGAAGATTAAACATAATTTATCGAAAGGAGATAATATGAAAACTTTAGAAGAGATTCATGAAATAAGAAATAAAAAAAGACAAGAGTTAGATTTAAGAGTTAATATAGAAGCAAGTACAAAAGAAAAACATATATTAGTATGTAGGGGAACAGGTTGTACTTCTTCAAAGTCACCAAAAATTATAGAGAATTTTAAAAGAATAATAAAAGAAAAAGGTATCCAAAATGTTAAAGTTATTCAAACGGGATGCTTTGGGTTATGCGCCAAAGGACCTATTGTAATAATAAGACCAGAGGATACCTTTTATGCTATGGTAAACTCTGAAGATTGTGAGGAAATTATAGAAAAACACATAGAAAATGGCAAAATTGTAGAAAGACTATTATGTAAAGATATAGATAAAACAATAGTTAATAGATTAGATGAGCTTAATTTTTATAAAAAGCAAAAACGTATTGCTTTAAAGAATTGTGGAATTATTAATCCAGAGGAAATAGACGAATATATAGCGTTTGATGGATATAAAGCTTTAGAAAAAGTTTTAAAAGAGATGTCACCAGATGATGTAATAAATGAGATTAGTGAATCTGGTTTAAGAGGTCGTGGTGGAGCAGGCTTTCCTACAGGAAGAAAATGGCTATTTACAAAGCAAGCTGAGGGAAATCAAAAATATGTTGTATGTAATGCAGATGAAGGTGACCCAGGTGCTTTTATGGACAGAAGTATTTTAGAGGGCGACCCACATAGCATTTTGGAAGCTATGGAAATTGCAGGATACAGTATAGGCGCTAATAAGGGTTATATTTATGTAAGGGCAGAATATCCAATAGCTGTAGAAAGACTTAAAGTTGCAATAAAACAAGCAGAAGATTATGGTTTTCTTGGTGAAAATATTTTTGGCGCAAATTTCTCTTTTAGTATAGAAATAAGATTAGGTGCAGGTGCATTTGTTTGTGGCGAGGAAACAGCACTTTTGGAATCTATAGAAGGAAGAAGGGGGCAACCACGTGTAAAACCACCGTATCCAGCGAGTGCAGGTTTATGGGGAAAGCCAACATTAATTAATAATGTTGAAACTTTTGCAAATGTTACTAGAATTATTTTAAATGGTTCTAAATGGTATGCAAGTATAGGAACAGAGAAATCTAAAGGAACTAAAGTTTTTGCTTTAGGTGGAAATGTAAATAATATTGGACTAGTAGAAGTGCCTATGGGAACTACATTAAGGGAAATTGTATTTGATATAGGTGGAGGAATACCAAATGGTAGAGAATTTAAAGCAGCTCAAACAGGTGGACCTTCTGGTGGATGTATTCCAAAAGAACATTTAGACACTCCAATAGATTATGAATCACTTGCAAGTATTGGTTCTATGATGGGGTCTGGTGGTCTTATTGTTATGGATGATTCTAAATGTATGGTTAATATTGCAAAATTTTATTTGGACTTCACTGTTAGTGAAAGTTGTGGAAAATGTACACCTTGTAGAATTGGTACAAAAAGAATGCTAGAGATATTAGAAAAAATGTGTGAAGGAAAAGCTGAAGAAGAGGATTTATATAAATTAGAAAAATTAGCACTAAATATTCAAAAATCTGCAATATGTGGACTTGGTCAAACTGCTCCAAATCCAGTTTTAAGTACATTAAAATATTTTAGAGATGAATATATGGAACATATTAAATATAAAAAATGTAGAGCAGGTCAATGTAAAGCTTTAGCAAAAATACAGATAGATGAAGAAAAATGTAAAGGTTGTGGTATTTGCAAGAGAAATTGCCCAGTAAATGCTATTACAGGAGAGCCACGAACACCACATAAAATTGATCCAGATATATGTATTAAGTGTGGTACTTGTATAGATAAATGCCCATTTAAAGCTATTAACAACTAAGAAGGGGGAAATAAAATGGAAGGAAATTTGATAACCTTAAAAATAGATGATAAAGAAGTTAAAGTAAAAGAAGGAACCACCATATTGCAAGCTGCAAAACAAGTAGGTATAGATATTCCTACATTATGCTTTTTAAAAGATATTAATGAAGTAGGAGACTGCAGAATGTGTATTGTAGAAGTTGAAGGAAGAAAAGGTTTTGCAACATCTTGTATTCAAAAGGTTGAAGAAGGAATGATTGTACATACACATTCACCAGCAGTTATGGAAGCTAGACGAGTTATATTAGACTTAATACTTTCTAATCATAATAGAGATTGCTTAACATGTAGTCGTAGTGGCAATTGCGAATTGCAAGCTTTAGCTGTTAAATTTAATGTGCAACATGTAGAATTTGAAGGTGAAATGACTAGTCATAAAATAGATGATAAATCACCTGCGATAATGAGAGATTTTAATAAATGTATTTTATGTAGAAGATGTGTTGCTGCATGTAAAAATGTGCAAGAAATTGGGGCGATAGATTGTATTAATAGAGGATTTGAATCTTGTATTTCTACAGTTGGTGATAATAGTTTAGCAGATGTTAATTGTACATTTTGTGGGCAATGTATAGAAGCATGCCCAACAGGTGCGTTAAAAGAAAAAGAATACATAAAAGAAGTATGGAGAAATTTAAAAGATCCAGAGGTATATACTGTTGTTCAAACAGCTCCAGCTGTTAGAGTAGCTTTAGGAGAAGAATTTGGTATGCCAATTGGAACAAATGTAACAGGGAAAATGGTGTCTGCTTTAAAAAGTTTAGGCTTTGACAGAGTATTTGACACAAATACAGGTGCAGATTTAACTATTATGGAAGAGGCAAACGAGTTTATAGAGCGTTTTGAAAAACAAGAATGTTTACCGATGATTACATCTTGTAGTCCTGGATGGGTAAGATTTGCCGAAAAGAATTATCCAGATTTATTAGGTCATTTATCTAGCTGTAAATCTCCACATCAAATGTTTGGTGCAATGGTAAAATCATATTATGCTAAAAAATATAATGTAGATCCAAGTAAAATATGTATGGTTTCTGTTATGCCATGTATTGCAAAAAAATATGAATGTCAAAGAGAAGAAATGGAAGTAGAGGGAATTCGTGATGTTGATTATGTAATTACAACACGTGAATTATCTAGGATGATAAAACAAGCAAATATAGAATTTACAGAGCTTCAAAATGATAAATTTGATGAACCAATGGGTGAAGCTACTGGCGCAGGAGCTATTTTTGGAACAACAGGTGGAGTTATGGAAGCAGCCTTAAGAACTGCCGTAGATGTATTAGAAAACAAGGATTTACCTAAGTTTGAATATGAAGCTGTAAGAGGTGGTAAAGGAAGAAAAGAAGCTGTTATAGAGATTGCAGGAAAGAAAGTTAAAGCAGTAGTAGTGAGTGGATTAAGTAATGCTAGAAAAATAATGGACGAAATAAAAGAAGGAAAAGCTGATTATCAATTTGTAGAAATAATGGCTTGTCCAGGAGGATGCATAATAGGTGGAGGTCAACCTATAAAAAGTTCTAAAACGCGAAGTGAAATAGACGTTAGAAAGTTAAGAGCTGATGCATTGTATTCAATTGATGAAAAAAGCGTTATAAGAAAATCACACGAAAATCCTGTTATAAAGCAAATGTATGAAGAATTTTTACAAAAGCCAGGAAGTGAAGTTGCTCATAAATATTTACACACACATTATTCTAAGAAGGAGTTGTATGATATATAGGATTGGGAAAACTTTGAATAGAAAATTTGAGTTATAGATAATTCCAAAATATATAATATGTAACTAATAAAAAGTACCTTAAAATTAACTATACACAAAAGTAGAGTTAAAAAATGGGTACTTTATTTTATTAAAAACATATAAACTGACTACTCATACTAATAGAAAAAAATAAAAAGAAAATATATAATAACTAAAACCATAGGAATAGAAAGGAACAAAATAGACCATGGTAATAGATAAAATAAAGAAAATAAACAAAGAAGAGAAAATAGAAAAAAATACTAAAGCAGCAGATATGCTTATAGGAAAATGGGTAAAATGTGACGAGTGCAAAGAAATTTTATATAAAGATGATGTACATAAAAATTTTAGTGTATGTCCAAATTGTGGTAAACATTTTAGAATATCTGCAAGAAGGAGAATAAAACAAATAATAGATGAAGGAACCTTTATAGAAACTCATGAAAAAATGCCATTAACCAATCCGATAGAATTTGAAGGATACATTAAGAAAATAGAAGCATTACAAGAAAAAACAAAAATTCAAGAAGCCGTTACAACAGGAATTGGCGAAATACATGGAAATAAAACAGTTATAGCTGTAATGGATGGGAACTTTTTAATGGGAAGTATGGGAAGTGTTGTTGGTGAAAAAATAACACTTGCAATAGAAGATGCAATTAGAGAAAAACTACCATTTATAATTTTTTGTGTGTCAGGTGGAGCAAGAATGCAAGAAGGAATGGTGTCATTAATGCAAATGGCAAAGACATCTGCAGCAGTTTCTAAATTAGATGATTGTGGACTTTTAAACATAACAGTTCTAACAGATCCAACAACAGGAGGTGTTACAGCAAGCTTTGCAAGTTTAGGAGACATTATCTTAGCTGAGCCTAATGCTTTAATTGGATTTGCAGGTCCAAGAGTTATAGAACAAACAATAAAGCAAAAATTGCCAGAAGGATTTCAACGAGCAGAGTTCTTGCTAGAGCATGGGTTTATAGACAAAATTGTAGAAAGAAAAAATATGAAAAAAACATTGGCACAAATTTTAGAATTACACAAAAGTTAGAAAGGAGATGAAAAAATGGCTAAAAAAACAGCTTGGGATATAGTTATGCTTGCTAGAGATTCGCAAAGGCCAAAAGCAAAAGATTATATAGAAAACATTGTAGACGATTTCATCGAGTTTCATGGTGATAGATGTTTTGGTGATGATAAGTCTATAATTGGAGGAATAGGAAGAATAAATGGAAAAGCAGTTACAATTATAGGTCAAGAAAAAGGTAGTTCAACAAAAGAAAAAATGGAAAGAAATTTTGGAATGACGAATCCAGAAGGATATAGAAAAGCTCTAAGACTTATGAAACAAGCAGAAAAGTTTCATAGACCGGTAATTACACTTGTAGATACACCAGGTGCCTATCCAGGAATAGGAGCAGAAGAAAGAGGCCAAGGAGAAGCAATAGCAAGAAGTCTAATGGAAATGTCAAGATTAAAAACACCTATAATTTCTATAGTAATAGGAGAAGGTTCTAGTGGAGGAGCATTAGCAATTTGTGTTGGAGATAAGATTGCAATGCTAGAAAATAGCGTATATTCAGTTTTATCACCAGAAGGATTTGCAAGTATTTTGTATAAAGATGCAACTAAAAATAAAGAAGCATCCGAGAAAATGAAGATTACAGCAAAAGATTTAAAAAAATTAGGTATAATAGATGACATCATAAAAGAAAAAGATGATAAAAAAGAAAATTTAGAGTTTGTTTCAAAAGAAATGAAAGAATACATAACAAAAACATTAAACAAATTAGACAAGTTAGATGTAGAAGATTTATTAAATCTTAGATATGAAAAGTATAGAAAAATAGGAAAGATGGAGGAATAAGATTATGTTATTAGAAAATAAAAAATTAGTATTAATGGGTGTAAGAAACAAATGGAGTATTGCATGGGGAGCAGCAAAATCTGCACATGATAATGGAGCACAATTAATTTGTACATATAATCCAGAAGAAGGTTCAGAAAAATTAGCAAAATTATTAGAAGAATTTCCAGGAACAAAATTATATCCATGTGATGCCGGTTCAGATGAAAGTATAAGAGATTGTTTTTCTGCTATTAAAGCGGACTTTGGAAAAATAGATGGAATTTTACATAGTATAGCACATGCTTTTACAGATGATTTAAGGAATGATTTCATAAATACATCAAGAGATGGATATGCTCATGCATGTGACGTAAGCGCATATTCTTTAATAAAGATAGTAAATGAAGCAGTTATGCAAGACGTTTTAAATGAGGGAGCAAGTGTTGTTACATATACATATTATGGATCAGAAAAAGCAGTTGTTGGATACAATGTAATGGGGGTTGCAAAAGCAGCGCTTGAAGCAAGTATTCGTTATTTAGCACAAGATTTAGGAAAGAAAGGTATTAGGATTAATGGAATATCTTCAGGGCCAATAAAAACTCTATCAGCAAAAGGAATTAAAGACTTTGGCTCAATTTTAGATGTAATAGAAGAAAAAGCACCAATGCATAAAAATGTTACAATAGAACAAGTTGGAGATACAACAACATTTTTATTTAGCAATATGTCTTCTGGAATTACAGGAGAAATTATTCATGTTGACAATGGTTTCACAACAGTAGGTGTATAATAAAGTAATACTATATGATATAATTAAAAAAACGGAGGAAATTATGAATATAGAAATTACTAAAAATATAGAAGAGGCAAATTGCATAACACATAATGGAACTTTTCACTGTGATGAAATATTTTCTACTATAATGTTTTCTAAATTATTGCCAAAAGTTATAGTATGTAGAACATCTAATCTTGAAAAAGCTACAAGAGAGCAATATATTTATGATGTAGGTGGAGGAGAATTAGATCATCATCAATTTGGAGGAAATGGACAAAGAGCTAATGGCGTAAAATATTCTTCTTGTGGTTTAGTTTGGAAAAAATTTGGAAAAGAGATAATTAAAAAATACGAAAAAAATTACACAGAAGAGATTTGGAAAATGTTAGATAAAAACTTAATACAGTATATTGATGCTAGTGATAATGGGCAAATACCAGATATAAATGTGGATTATAAATTAGTACAGTTAGCTGGCATAATATCTGAATTTAATCCGAATTGGGATGAAGAGATAGACCCAGATATTAAGTTTAAAGAAGCTTTAAAAATAGCTGAAATTATATTCAACAATGCTATTGAAAGTACTGTTTCTAAAGTGAAAGCTAAAGAAAAAGTAGATATTGCAATAGAAAATTCTAAGGATGGAATTATGGTTTTAGAAAAGTTTTTTCCTTGGAAAGAATTTTTACTAGAATCAAATAATAGTAAAGCAAAATTAATAAATTTTGTTGTTTTTCCATCTAATAGAGGCGGGTACAACATTTATACTGTTCCAGAAAAATTAGGTTCTTTTTCTAGCAGAAAATTATTCCCTAATGAGTGGGCAGGACTTCAAGGCGAAGAGTTACAAAAAGTGACAAATGTGAAAACAGCAAGATTTTGCCACAATAAATGCTTTATTTGTGCTGTAGATACTATAGAAGATGCAATAAAAATTGCACATATAGCTAATGAAAATTAATATTTCTATTATGAAAAAATATTAAGAACGTAAAATATAGTAATATGAAGCATTCTATGAATTTATTTTTTGAAAAATTAAATTTTGAAGAATAATGATAAAAAAGTACTTGACAATTTTAGTTTTAATATGCTATTATTAGTAATGTTAAAGCTAATGCGGATGTGGCGAAACTGGCAGACGCGCTGGTCTTAGGAACCAGTGCCAACGGCGTGGAGGTTCGAGTCCTCTCATCCGCACCAATTAAATATAGTTTTTATTACAAACTCACAGAAAATAAGAAAAAGTGAGAGTGCTGAAAGTGGCTTATATAGATGATTAGAGGATATATATCTAATCATCTGTTTTTTTGCCAATTTCTCTGAGTATGTTACAAATTTTTAAAAAATGTTACAAATTTATGTTACAAAAAAATATGATTTAGGAATATTGAATATTGATGATAAATAAATGTGAGTAAAAAGTCTTTATAAGATTTTTATATTATAACTAATCACAACCGCCTGTGAATGGGTGTTTATGATTAGTTAAAGCAAAAATAAGAAGGAACATATGCTGTAAGATATGCATATGTTCCTTCTGCGTTAATTGGAATTAATAATAAAGATCAATCCATTTTAAAGAAGTATCTGATTCATCAAATGGAGTGACTAGTGTTTCTTCATCGAGATTTTCACTGTCTGATGTTGAAAGGACGAATTTTCCTTCGTTATTTTCAATTAAAACAGCAGATAAATCATCAGCTAATGCAACTGGAGTTCCGAAGATTTCGTTCGTGTACACACTACAATACATCTTTGAAACATCAGGAGTTGTAATTAAGAGTAGCATTTTATCCTGCCTAACAGAAAATACATTTATGTCTGGTTCATCTTGAACTAAGTACATTTCATATTCCTCAATTGGTTCAGACAGTTCGGCTTCAACGCTTGCTAAGACGTTTTTTGGTTCCGAACTAGATAGAACTGCAATACCTCCTCCACAAATTACAACTGTTGCTAACAAGGTTACCACTAATTTTCTTTTCCGCATAACTTTTTCCTCCTACTAGTTAAAATTTTTTGTAACTGTAAATATTATAGCACAGATAACATAAAAAATCAATTTATGTAAATAAGATACTTTTGCTAGCAAGACCAATAAGTTTAATAATTTAAAGTAAAAAAATAAAGATATAAAACAACGATGTTAAAAAATCTTGTATTAATAGTGAAAATTTTATAAAATAAAAAAATAATTTAAAAAAATTCAAAAAAGAGTTGACAAAGTGATAGGTAATAGTTTAAAATAATAAATGTTCACAAGAGATGGTGAGTATGGCGTAGTTGGTTAACGCGCCAGTTTGTGGCACTGGAGATCCTGGGTTCGAATCCCAGTACTCACCCCAGATTTTTACAAAACATATAGGTAGAAATAGGGTGAAGTTAATTATATATTGGGCTGTAGCCAAGCGGTAAGGCACCAGACTTTGACTCTGGCATGCGCTAGTTCGAATCTAGCCAGCCCAGCCAATAATTAGAGTATCAACGATTATAGAAGTTGGTATTCTTTTTTTATATAATAAAAAGGCATCAAATTTGAGGTGAAGAAGGAGAAAAATATGGAAATATATAACCTTAAAAATAAATTGGAATATTTAGATGAAGTTGCAAAACTAGAATACGAAGAATGGGCTCAAAATAAGGAAAATAATAGAGATACAAGAATTGAAAGAAAAAAAGAAAAAATAAAGAATATGTTTTTTTATAAGTCATTTTGTAAATTGATTTTAATCGACAAAGATAAATTAATTGGCTTTATATCAATTTTTCCATCAGATTGCGAAGAAGAAGAATCGCTAACACCTTGGTATTCAACTATGTATGTAAAAAAGGAATATAGGAATCATGGATATTCAAAATTATTAAATGATGCTATATTAAATGAAGCTAAAAAGAGGGAGTTTAAAACTATATATTTAAAAACAACTTTAAAAAATTATTATGAAAAGTTTGGAGCAATTTTTGTAAAAAAATTAAAATCAAGTGAATATTTATATAAATTCGAACTTTAGTATAATTTATTAATTTGTAGTCTTTTTTAATTGATTAGAATATTTTACTTTTAGCACTATTTATCTAACTCCTCGCGATTTATATACAAAACAATACAAAATCTAATTTTCTTCCAAGTTTTCTAAACCATATTCTATAATTTGATTCATAACACTATTAAAACTTAATTCATTGTTTCGTTTACTGTAATAATTCACTATATAAATTACTAGACAAAGAATAAGATTTATGATAACATAAAAAACGTTGTTACTCTTTTATATATAGTAAAAAAATATAGCAAATGTTAGATTTTTGCACTTACAGTTAAAAATCTTGCGATTGCTTTTTTTGTACTTTAAAATAAGGAAGGAGAAGAAATATGTTAGTATCAATAGGTTTAATAATTTTAGGATTTATATTACTTATAAAAGGAGCAGACTTTTTAGTAGAAGGAAGTAGCAATATAGCAAAGAAATTCCATATACCCGAAATAATAATAGGGCTAACAATAGTATCTATAGGAACTTCGATGCCAGAGTTATTTGTGAGTACTACATCTAGTATAAATGGGTATGCAGATATGTCGATAGGTAATATTATAGGAAGTAATTTATGTAATTTATTATTAATTTTAGGACTGTCAGCGTTAATAAGACCAATAAAATTTCAAAGAGAAACAAGATTAATAGAAATGCCAATGTGTTTAGCTGTTACAATTATATTTATGATATTTTGTAACACTGCAGGAACAATACAAAAAAGTGAAGCAATAGTGTTAATTATTTTATTTGTATTATTTATAATATATACAATTGTAATGGCAAAAAAAGGAGAAAAATTTGACGAAGAAGATACAGTTGTCGAAATAAAAACAGAGAGCAAAAAAATACCGATAGCAAAAAACATAATATTTATTATATTAGGAATTATTGGATTAAAAATTGGTGGAGACTTAACTGTAGATAATGCTTTAATAATTGCAAGACAATTTAATGTAAGTGAAAAAATAATAGGGTTAACAATACTTGCAATAGGTACAAGCTTACCAGAGCTAGTAACAAGTGTTACAGCAGCAATAAAAGGAAATAGTGATATTGCTATAGGGAATATTATAGGATCAAATATATTTAATATATTATTCATTATTGGAGTTTCAGCAGTAATTTCTCCATTAGCATATAATTGTACATATAATATACAAATGATAATATTAATAATCGCAATGTTAGTACTATCTTTATTTCCAGTAATACCACCTAAAAATGAAATGAGCAGAATGAATGGAGCAATATATTTAATACTATATGCAATATATATGGGTATTTTATTCGTAGTATAGGGACAAAAATATTATTAGAGCATTTAGGGATATTCTAAGACAAGATTAGTTGGTTATATATCGGACTAGGGGGACAGCAACTAAAATTCCAGTTTCATTACACAAAAAATTCACCAGTAAAGCAAAAAGTTTTACTGGTGAATTTTTGACTTAATTATTATAAGTACTATAATAATAGCCTTCTACAATTTTTACGAATTGTGTATTGGTAGGAGCTCTGGTAAAACCTTCAAAGCGCTCAAAAATTCTTTTATAAAGAGGAGTTTTCGTTCTAAAGGCGGCTTCTTTAGCAGAACGCAATTCTCTTTCAGAAAAACCGTTTTCCTCGAGAACTTTATAAAACTGCTTTCCAGGTGATACATTATTTGCATGGTAATATTCAATAGCAAATAGTGTACATTCTAAACCTTTACCCCAACGAGTTTTTCCAACTCCTAAGTTTATTAAATATTGCTTTAAAGATATTTCGACAGGAGGAAGGTTAAGTTCAGCTTTTAACTCGTCTAACCTAGCATTTACTTCCAATTCAACCTGTTCTTTTAACCGAGCTGCTACTTCCAATTCAACTTGTTCTTTTACAAGCTTTTTTATGTGCTCTTTTAATTTTAATTCATTTGCCTTATTCATAAATAGAGCCTCCTTTTAGTATTATCAACAGTTGCACATGTAAATATTATACAACAAATTTACATAAAGTTCAATAAAATAAAAAATTTACAAAAAGTTTACACTAAAATAAGTTATTTGTGATACAATAGAAACATTATTAAAAACTTTAGCAAATTTACTACTAACATGGAATATTTGCATTAAATTAATAAATATTATAAAAATTTTAGGAGGCAAAAATGATAAAAGCAGCACTAATATTAGAAGGTGGGGCACTAAGAGGAATGTATACATCTGGTGTATTAGATACATTTTTAAAACATAATATGGAATTTGAATGCGTAGCAGGTGTTTCAGCAGGAGCATTAAATGCAATGAGTTATATAACTAAGCAAGAAGGAAGATCTGCAAAAATAAACTTAGAATATTGTGATGATCCAAAATACATAGGAAGAAAAGCAATTAGAAAAAATAAAGGAATAATTGGATATGACTATTTATTTGGAGATATTTCCGAAAATAAAGTTCCTTTTGACTATAAGGCATTTGAAGCTGCAAAACAACGATTTATAATAGTTACAACTAATTGTGAAAAAGCAGAAACAGAGTATTTAGAAAAAGACAATTGTGATAATTTATTTAAAGCTGCACAAGCCTCTTCTAGTATGCCACTTGCTTCAGCTATGGTAGAAATAAATAAAAATCATTATCTAGATGGAGCAGTAACAGATAGTATACCAGTAAAATGGGCTTTACAAGAAGGATATGAAAAAGTTGTTGTAGTTTTAACAAGAGACAAAAAATACAGAAAGCCAACAACATCAAATAAGATGAAAAAATTATATAAAATTGCATATCATAAATATCCAAAATTAATAAATAAATTGAATACAATGCCAGAAAGATATAATAAATTGCAAGATGAATTAATAGAATTAGAAAAAGAAGGAAAAATTTTTATAATAAGACCAGAAAAAGAAGTAACAGTAGACCGTTTAGAAAAAAATAAGACAAAACTAGAAGCGTTATATAAAGAAGGTATTACCGAAACAGAATCAAAGTTGGAAGATTTAAAAAAATATTTAGATATTTGTTAGGAGGGTTATGGAAAGAACAAAATTAAGAGATAGAATTCTTCCTAAATATACAAAGGGAGAAGAAATTTTTAATATGACTTCACATATTGTTGGTGGAGTGCTTGGTGTAGTTGCACTAGTCTTATGTATAGTGTTTGCGTCAATAAATGGAAATGTTTATGGCATAGTAAGTGGTTCTATATATGGTGCTACAATGATAATTTTGTATACGATGTCTAGTATATACCACGGACTAAACCCAAAAAGAAAGGCAAAAAAAGTTTTCCAAATACTAGACCATTGTTCGATCTATTTACTAATTGCAGGTTCGTATACACCATTTGCATTATGTACATTTAGAGAGTATGATACGGCACTTGGGTGGACTATATTTGGAATTATTTGGTTTATGGCAATATTAGGCATTATTTTAAATTCTATCGATATAAAAAAGTTTAAAGTATTTTCTATGATTTGCTATTTAGTAATGGGTTGGTGCATTATATTTAAAATAAATTTGTTACCAAGTCTACTTGGAACAGCTCGGATTTGTACTATTATTACTAGGAGGATTAGCTTATACAATAGGAGCAGTGCTTTATGCCTTAGGTAAAAAACATAAGTATATGCATTCAATTTTCCATTTATTTATATTATTAGGTAGTTTACTACAATTTTTTACAATATTATTATATGTTATGTAGGAGGATAAAGATGAACGAATATATGAAATTAGCAAAAGAACAAGCAAATAAAGGAATGAGAAATTTAGAAGGAGGTCCATTTGGTGCTGTTATAACAGATAAAGAAGGAAATATTATTTCTGTAGCCAATAATCAAGTAATAAAAAATAATGATCCAACAGCACATGCAGAGGTTCAAGCTATAAGAGAGGCTTGCAAAAAATTAAATACTCATGATTTATCTGGACATGTTTTGTATACATCTTGTGAGCCATGCCCAATGTGTTTATCAGCAATTATTTGGGCTAACATCAAAGAAGTATATTTTGCTTGCACAAGAAAAGATGCTGGAAATATAGGCTTTAGAGATGATGCTATATATGAATTTTTAGAAACAAATAATAAAAATTTATTAGACGAAAAACAAATAGATAGAGAAGAATGTATACAACTATTTGAAGAATACCAAAAATTAAATGGAGAAATATATTAATAATAAAAAGCGAGATTTGAGGACTGTCTTTAAAATTTCGCTTTTTTATTGTATATAAAAAATTAATACAATATTAATAAAATATAAAAACTATATTAATTATTATATGTTACTTTATAGTAAATTGAGGTGATATATTATGAAAAGGAAAGATGTTTTTAAATTTTTATTAGTAATATTTTGGGTTTTTATAATAGGTAGCATTATAGGATATATAGTAGAAACAATAGTAGCTATTGTACAAAATGGCCATTTTATGTCTAGAAAAGGTCTAATATATGGACCTTTAATACCAGTTTATGGAGCAGGACTAGTTATATATTATTTAGTTATTTCTAAAATAAAAGATGAAAGTAATTTAAAAATATTTTTAGTGACAATGCTTTTAGGTGGAATTGTAGAATATCTATTTTCTTTCTTTCAAGAAAAATTTTTTGGAACTGTTTCTTGGGATTATAGTAATTTATGGTTTAATATAAATGGAAGGACAAGTTTGTTACACTGTTTATATTGGGGAACAGGAGGAGTACTATTTGTAAAATATATTTATCCAATTATTGAAAAGTTAATTAGTAATATAGATATGTTTGCATTAAAACAAATAACATTAATATTAATGGTGCTACTATTTTTTGATATAGGAATTTCGTGTGCTGCAGCTAATAGACAACAAGAAAGAACTGTAGGAATAGAAGCAAATAGTAAGTTAGATAGCTTTTGTGATGAACATTACCCAGATAGTGTAATGGATTATATTTATTCTAACAAAATAGCTAAATGATAATGTCTTATATTGTTTTATTCATGCTACAAGTTTTAAGTAATATCGTACTTGCTATTTAATAAAAAAACATATAAAGATTTTTTTGTACTCACGGTACAAACGGAGCAAAAATTATTGACCTTTTTTTAAAGTTATATTATTTTTATATAGATTATATTTAACGCTAGTATGTTTTATATTTACTAATAAGTAAACAAAACTGGCATTTACAATTTTATATAGTCAAAATTGAAACGGAGGAAAACAAGAATGATTAAAAATATTTTAGAAGTTACAGACTTAAAAGATATGCTAAATAAAACAAGAAATTTATATGGAGAAAAGATAGGATATAAAGTAAAATTAAATGAAGGCGAGTATGAAACATATACACATAGTGAAATAAGAGATATGATAAATTACTTAGGAACAGCATTAATAAACTTAGGATTAAAAGACAAAAGAATAGCAGTTATAGGAGAAAATAGATATGAATGGGAACTTTCATATTTATCTGTTGTATGTGGTACAGGTATAGTAGTTCCATTAGATAAGTCTTTACCAGCAAATGAATTAGAAGAATTAATAGAAAGATCTGAAGTAGAAGCAATATTTTATTCTAAACCATATGAAGAAATTGTAGAAAAAATAAAATATAGTGAAAAGAATAAATTAAAACATTTAATTTCTATGGATACTAAAATTCATACAGAAGGAATTTATTCACAAAAAGAATTAATTGAGCAAGGAAAAGAATTAGTAGAAAAAGGAGACAAAAGTTTTATAGATGCAAAAATAAATCCAGAAGAAATGAGTATAATGTTATTTACTTCTGGAACAACATCAAAGTCAAAAGTAGTAGCTTTATCACATAAAAATATGGTATCTAATGTAATGGACTTTGCTTCTATATTAGATGTAAATTCAAATGATAGAATATTATCATTTTTACCACTACACCATGTTTTTGAATGTACAGTTGGTATGTTATATTCATTATACATAGGGGCAGAAAGAGCATTTTGCCAAGGAATAAGACATATATTAGAAAACTTAAATGAATATAAAACAACTTTTGCAGCTTTTGTACCTGCAATATATGAAAATATGTATAAAAATATTATAAAAAATTTGGAAAAACAAGGTAAGCTTGAAGTTGTAAAAAAACTTATGAACGAAAACAAATATAAAACAATGACAGAGAAAAAAGAAGTTTTTAAAGAGATACATAATATATTTGGCGGAAATATAAAATTATTTATTAGTGGAGCAGCAGCACTAGACCCAGAAGTAGAAGAAGCGTTTAGGGATTGGGGAATTAATTTATGCCAAGGATATGGATTAACAGAAACTTCTCCAGTTATAGGAGTAGAAACAAATGAAAACTTTAGAGTAGGTTCAATAGGAAAGGCTCTTCCACATATAGAAGCAAAAATAGAAGATGCAAACGAAGATGGAATGGGAGAACTTGTTGTAAAAGGACCAAATGTTATGCTTGGGTATTATAATGATGAAAAGGCTACTAAAGAAGTCTTAAATAATGGTTGGTTTCGTACAGGTGATTTAGCTAAGATAGATGAAGATGGATATATTTTTATTTGTGGAAGAAAGAAAAGTGTAATTGTTTTAAAAAATGGTAAAAATATATTCCCAGAGGAAATGGAAGCTTTAGTAAATAAAATAGAAGGTGTAAAAGAATCTTTTATATTTGGAAAACAGCAATCAGAAGATAAAGAAGATATAAAAATACATGCAAAAATAATATTTGATAGAGAAATAATAAAAGAAGCATATAAAGTAGAAAAAGATGAAGAAATTTATGATGTATTATTAGATAAAATAAAAGATATAAATCAAATAATGCCAAAATATAAAGCTATAAGAGGAATAATAATTTCGGAAGAACCACTACTAAAAACAACAACTAACAAAATAAAAAGACAAGCAAATTTAGAAATAATAGAAAATGGCTACACAAAAATGAAATAATATGATATAATGCTATTGGCTTTTAAGCATAGCTAAGCCTTTAAATAAACTAAAACAAGTAGAAGGAGGAATTAACAATGTCAGGACATTCAAAATGGCACAATATACAAGCTAAAAAAGGAAAAGCAGATGCAGCAAGAGGAAAAATATTTACAAAATTAGGTAGAGAAATATTAATCGCAGTAAAACAAGGTGGACCAGATCCGGCAGGTAATTCCAAATTAAAAGATGTAATTTCAAAATGCAAGGCAAACAATATGCCAAATGATACAATAAATAATGCAATAAAAAAAGCTTCTGGAGCAACAGATACTTCAAACTACGAAGAAATAACATATGAAGGTTATGGAACAAATGGTGTTGCAGTTATAGTAGAAGCTAGTACAGACAACAGAAATAGAACAGCAGCAGATGTAAGACATGTATTTGACAAAGCTGGTGGTAACCTAGGAACAACAGGTTGTGTATCATACTTATTTAATAAAAAAGGAATTATAGTTATAGATAAAGAAAGTACAAATATGGAAGAAGACGAGTTAATGATGTTAGCATTAGATGCTGGTGCAGAAGACTTTTCTTCAGACGAAAATTGTTACGAAATAACAACAGAGCCTTCAGATTTTTCTGCTGTAAGAGAAGCTTTAGAAGGTGCAAATCTTGAATTTGTAGAAGCAGAAGTACAAATGATTCCAACAACATATGTTTCTTTAAATGAAGAAGATGGCGAAAAAATGCAAAGATTAATAGACAAACTAGAAGATTTAGATGATGTAATGAATGTTTATCACAACTGGGAAGAATAAATCTTATAAAAATAGTAATAAATTATATAAAAAGCACATATATATTAATATATGTGCTTTTTTCTGTTGGAGTTACCGGATATGCTTGTAAGACGGGTAAATGTCAGAAAAAAATGTACATATAAAAAATAGATGTCTTAAAAAGATGCTTATAGAAAGGACTAGATATGACATATAATGAAATATTAAAATATTTTCCAAGAAGAATAAGTAGTAGTTTAGAAGACTTATTTAAACAAACAAATTATATTGTAGAAGAAATAAGATTAAGAGCCGAAAGACCTATTATTATAAAACATTCTAAAGGAGAAGAAATTTTAAAAACAACAGTTTCTATAAACGAAATATTAGAAACATTACAACATATTTGTGATAATTCAATTTATACATATCAAAGCCAAATATGTAACGGATTTGTAACGATAAAAGGAGGACATAGAATAGGAATATCGGGGAGTGTAATACAAAACGATGGAAAGATAAGCAATATAAATTATATTTCGAATCTGAATTTTAGAATAGCTAGACAAATAATAGGAGCAAGTAACGAAATACTAAGGTACATATTAAATATAGAAGAAAATAGTATATATAATACATTAATTGCATCTCCACCAGGAGCAGGGAAGACAACAGTTTTAAGAGATATTGTTAGAAGAATTAGTGATGGCATGGAGCAAATTAATTTTAGAGGGAAAACTGTAAGTCTTGTAGATGAGAGAGGGGAGATTGCAGCTATATATAAAGGTGTGCCACAAAATGATATTGGAATTAGAACAGACGTTATGGATAATGTAGACAAAAGCATTGGTATGAAGCTACTAATAAGATCTATGTCACCAGAAATAATTGTGGCAGACGAAATAGGAAAAGAGGAAGATATAGAAGCTATAAATTATGCAGTTTGTTCTGGAATAAAAGGAATTTTTACAGCACATGGTAGCAATTTAAAAGAACTTAACCTAAACCCATCTATTTCTAAAATAATAAACAAACATATATTCGACAGAATAATATTTCTAAATAAAAATATTAAAGGAAAAGTAGAAACAGTATATACACTAGATAAAATGAATAATGAATATGTAATAATTTAAAATTAGTGTTCTAAAATAAAATATACTGAATATACATATAATAGGTGAAAAAACATGGAAATTTTAAAGATAGTGCTTTTAACAATGGTATTGGCAATGTGCAGTTTTTTAGGAATTATAAAAGCAAATAGATTTAAACTAAGGGTAATAGACTTATGTGAAATGAAAAAAGCTTTAAACTTAATTATAACGAAGATGAGATATACATATGAACCATTACCAGAGCTATTTAAAGAAGTTTCAAAAGAATTAAATAAAAATATAGCTAATATTTTTATTACAGCACATACATATATGAATGAATTAAATGCTAAAGAAGCATGGGAAAAATCTGTTGGAGAAAGTAGTAGTAATTTTACAAACGAAGATATAAACATTATAAAGGGACTAGGAAATTTATTAGGAAAAACAGATTTAGAAGGACAACTTATGCAAATAGAATTAACAACAAAATTATTAGAAGAGAAGATAAAAGAAGCAACAAATTTGCAAAACAAAAATACAAAACTATATAAAACCTTAGGAACTACAATAGGACTAGCTATAATGATTATTTTTATATAAGGAGAGAACATTATGGAGATAAATTTATTATTTAAAATAGCAGCAATAGGAATTTTAGTAGCAGTATTATACCAAGTATTGGTACGAGCAGGAAGAGAAGACCAAGCAATGATGACAACACTTGCAGGTTTAATAATAGTGCTAACGATGGTAATAAAAGAAATAAGTACATTATTTACAAGTGTTAAAACAATGTTTAATCTATAGGGATTAAGGGACGGTCCTTAAAATCCCGGTTTGTAAAAGGATTAAATATATAAAAATAAAAAATATATAATGGATGATATGTTCATTATTTAGGGAGAAAAAATGGATATTGTAAAAATAGTAGGAATTGGCATTATAGCAGTCATTATAATAACTATAATTAAACAATATAAACCAGAGTTTGCTATTTATGTTTCTATTTTGGCAGGAATAATAATTTTTTTTATGGTTTTCGAAAATCTTTCGGGAATAATTGACCTAATAAATGACTTAACGTTAAAGTCTAATGTAAATAGTGATTTTATAAAGATATTGTTAAAAATTACAGGAATAGCATTCTTAGCAGAATTTGCAGTACAAATATGTATGGACTTAGGCGAGTCAGCACTAGCAAACAAAGTTGACTTAGGTGGAAAAGTTATAATCATTTCACTTTCCATACCAATATTATCTTCATTAATAGAAACAGTTGTACAAATTTTGCCATAAAGGAGCCTTTCATGAAAAAGATTATTATAGCAACTATTATTATTTGCATTTTTAGTACAAGCATTTCTATGGCAAGTACAGAAGAAGAGCTTATAGATTCACAAATGGATTCATTTAATATTTCTAATTTTATAGCCGAAGCAAACAAATATTCTAACGAAGTTCTAAAAGATATGGATATTAAAGATTTACTGGATGATGCTATAAAAGGAAAGCTAGATACAAACGAATTAATAAAAAATTGTGTTCCTCTTCTAGGAACAGAAATTAAAGATGCATTAAAAGTTATGGGAAATATTTTAATAATAGTATTAATACATAGCATATTAAAAAGTGTAAGTGATAATTTAAATAACAAAAGTGTTGCACAGATTACATATTATGTTCAATATATTTTAATTGCGACAGTAATAATGAGTAATTTTTCTAGTATTATAACCCTTACTAAAGAAGCGGTAGCAAATATGATTTCATTTATACAATTATTATTTCCTCTTCTAATGACATTAATGCTAGCTTCGGGAAGTGTTGTGTCTGTAAATTTAGTACAACCAATAATATTGTTTATAATAAATTTAATCTCAAATATATTTCAAACGATAATAATACCAATAATTCTAGTAAGTACAGCATTATCAATTATTTCGAGAATATCGGATAGAATACAAATAAACAAATTATCTAAATTTTTAAAATCTAGTTCTATTTGGATAATAGGCATACTACTTACAATATTTGTGGGAGTTCTATCTATAGAAGGAACACTAGGAAGTAGTGTAGATGGTATTACAGCGAAAACAGCTAAGGCTGCAATTTCTAGTTTTATTCCAGTTGTAGGTAAAGTACTAGGAGATGCAGTAGATACAGTTATAGGATGTTCTGCAATATTAAAAAATGCAATTGGAATAGTAGGTGTTATAGTTGTAATTACAATTTGCATTGTACCAATATTAAAACTTGCAATTATAACTGTAATATATCATTTAACATCAGCATTATGCGAGCCAATAGCAGATGATAAAATAGTAGGATTAATAGCTCAAATGGCAGATACTTTTAAGATATTACTAGCAATATTATGTTCAATAAGTGTAATGTTAATAATTGGAATAACATTAGTTATTAATATTTCTAATACTGGATTAATGTATAGGTAGGTATAAAAATGATTTCATGGTTTAATGGATGGGCAAAAGGAATTGTCTTGGCAGTTGTTATTGTAACTATTTTAGAAATGATTTTGCCTGATACTAAAAATAAAAAATACATAAAAATTGTAATGGGAGTATATGTTACATTTACAATAATTTCACCAATAATTTCTAAACTTACAGGAAATAATTTTACAATTGATGTTAGTAAATATGATTCTTTTAGCAATTCAAACTCTATTCAATCGGTAAACAATATAAAAAGTGTTAATAACCAAAGCATACAAAATGTGTATTTAAATACTATAAAAACAGATATAAAAGAAGAACTAAATATAGCAGGATATACAGCTATCAAAATAGATATAACTGCAGATATAAATATAGAAAAAGAAGAAGCAAAAATACATAGAATTAATTTAGAGCTATATAAGAATGTCGACGAAAATAAGGTAAAGAAAGTAAATAAAGTAGAAATCGGAAAAAAAGAAGAGAAAGAGAAAAATGTATTACTAGAAGAGGAAATACATAAATTAAAAGAAATTATTAGTAAAAAATATGAAATAGAAAAAGAAAAAATTTTTATAAATGGAAAGTAAGGGGGTGGTATATATGTTTAAAGAAAGACTAGAAAAATTTAAAGATAATATGACAAGAAGTGATAACCAAAATAATAAGAAAAAAGTAGAAAACTTAGTTGTTGGAATACTTATTATAATTATAACAGTGATTGCAATTAATACCATCTTATCAGACAGCAAAAAGAGTAAACAAGGTAAACAAACTAATGCAGTAGCAAATACAATATCAGAAGAGGAAAGCAATATTAATGGTAACAAATTAGAAGAAAGATTAGAAGGAATTTTAAGTAAAATTAGTGGTGTTGGAAATGTAGAAGTATTAATAAATTATTCTGAAAGTGAAGAAATAGTAGCTATGTATAATGAAAATAGAAAGGAAACATCTACACAAGAAGAAGATGAAACAGGTGGGACACGTGTTATAACAGAAAATGATATTAAAAGAGATGTTATTTATAAAGAAGAAGGAGGAGAAAAGACACCTATTACACAAAAAACTGTGATGCCTAAAATAGAAGGAACAATAATAACTGCAGAAGGAGCAGATGATGCGAATGTAAAAGAAAATATAATACAAGCAGTATCTGCTGCAACTGGACTTGCATCACACAAAATACAGGTGTTCCAAATGTCTAGTTAATAAAAATTTATTTAAATATATTATAAGGAGAGAATAATATGAATTTAAAAAATGTAAAAAGTAACCAAATCATTTTATTTGTAGTTGCATTAATGCTAGTATCAGCAGGATACCTAAGCTATAGCGTAAGAGAAACACCTGTTTCTAGCAATATTATTTCTGAAAATGAAGTTTCTAGTATAGGTGATGCAAAATTAGTTTCTAATAATAATGTTATAAGTTCTAACACTTTAAACGAAATAGCTGTAGAAACAAATACAAAGCCAAAGACAGACGATTATTTCGCAAGTTCACGATTAGGCAGGGATACAATGTATTCACAAATGGTAGAGAGCTACCAGAGCTTATTAGATAATCAAAATGTAGGAGAACAACAAAAAACAGTAGCAACACAAGAAATAACTAAAATAAACAATATGCAAAACAGCATAATGATTTGTGAAAACTTAATTAAAACTAAAGGAATAGATGATGTTGTAATATTTGTTAATGACAAGAGCATAAATGTAATTGTAAAATCGGATAAATTAGAACAAGATGTAATTGCACAAGTACAAAATATTATAGCAAGAGAGATGAATGCGGAGATTGAGAATATACATATTAGCAATAAATAAAATATAATTCTCGATTATAGAGAGTTATTCTACTAGTAGAATATTCTTACTATGTAAAAGTTGGAGGCAAAAGCCTCTTCTTTTTATGTAATATAAGAAAACACTTTTATAGTATGAAATTATAACAAATTAATCGTATAAATTAGTATAAAACTCTTGAAATAAAACAATATAATTGATATTATATAATTTGCGTAAGGAGGCATATAAATGAAATTAAATATTGTACTAGTAGAACCAGAAATACCACAAAATACAGGTAATATTGTAAGAACTTGTGCAGCAACAGGAGCAAAACTACATTTGGTAGAACCATTAGGATTTCAAATAACAGATAAATATTTGAAAAGAGCAGGTTTAGATTACTGGGACAAATTAGAAATAGAAAGACATATTTCTTTTTCAGAATTTCTTAAAAAATATGATCCTGAACAAACAAATATGTTTTTTATTACATCTAAAGGAACACATAGGTATGATGAACCTAAGTATGAAGATATGGATGAAGTATTTTTATTATTTGGAAAAGAAACTAAAGGGTTACCAGAAGATATAATGAAAAAATATATTAATAAAACTATGAGAATTCCAATGATAGATGGAATTAGATGTTTAAATTTATCTAATGCTGTTTCAATATTGGCATACGAGGTAATAAGACATACTAATTTCGCTAATTTTAAAGAAACTAGTGAAAGGTTATTGGAAGATTAAGCCAAGGCTTAAATATATATTGGGCTTAAAAGTTATTATTAGGGAGGTTTTTTAAATGATTAAAAAAGTAGCAATTTTAGCAAATGGTGGAGACGTTTCAGGTTTTAATGCTGTAATTAGAGCAATAAAAAAGACTTGCGAAACTAATGGAATTGAATGTTATGGTTATATTGATGGTTACAGAGGTCTTGTAAATAATAATTATATTCGTTTAGATGGAAGCGAAACAGCTTCTGGAATCTTAACAAAAGGAGGCTCAATCATTGGTTCTTCTACAAATGCTATAGTTTTCCATTACAAAGTAGAACACGAAGATGGAACAGTTACTTATGAAGATTTATCAGATCAATGTGTAAGAAATGTAAAAGAAGCAGGATTTGATTGTGTATTTACACTAGGAGGAGATAGTACACAAAAATCTGCAAGAGATTTATTCTTAAAAGGAATTAACACAATAGGTGTTCCAAAAACAATAGATAATGATGTTGCTTGTACAGATGTTACATTTGGATATAATACAGCTGTTCATGTTGCAACAGAAGCATTAGATAGATTACATACAACAGCAGAAACACATGACAGAATAATGGTATTAGAAGTTATGGGAAGATTTGCAGGTTGGATAGCATTAGAATCTGCAATTTCTGGAGGAGCAGATGTTGCTTTAATACCAGAAATTCCATACGATATTAATAAAGCAGCAGAAGCTATTAATAAAAGAAAAGCAAATGGTAAAAAATTCAGTGTTGTAGTGGTTTCAGAAGGAGCACATCCTATAAATGCAGAACAAACAACACACGAAGCAGAAGGAATTGACAACAAAGCAGGAATAAGTGTTAAATTCGGAGGAGAAGGAAATAGAGTTGCAAAACAATTAAAAGAATTAACAGGCTTAGACTCTAGATGCACTATTTTAGGATATATGCAAAGAGGTGGAACACCAACAGCTTATGATAGAGTATTATCTACAAAATATGGTGCAAAAGCTATGGAACTTGCAATGGAAGGAAAATTTGGAGTTTTAACAGTTATAAAGAACGGAAAATTAGACTGTGTTCCTCTAGAAGTTGTAGTTGGAGAAAACAAAGAAATAGGAGCTGTTCAAGGTGGTACAGCAGAAAGTAATGTAAGATATGTAACAATGGAAGACGACCTAGTAAAAACAGCAAGAGATGTTGGTATTTGTTTAGGTGATTAGTAATATATATAAGTTGAATTGCTAATATTTTGTTCCTTTACTTTTAAGGTAACAATATTAGTAATATATAATTTAAAAGTGGACTAAAAATGTTATAAAAATAACAATAAGGGTTCACTTTATTTTTTGACCAATAAATTTTGTACTAAAGAAGTATTGTATAACTTAGAATGGTGTAATTAAAGTTTTATTAATTTTTTTTATAAATATGTTTTTTTTATTTTTATTATGATATAATTCGAGTAAATTAATCAAGAAATTTTAGATTGATAAAATAAAAAGGAAGTAAGAATATGAGTGATGAATATATAATTTTATTAAGTGCAATATTAGCTACTGCTACACTTATAAGTTTAAAAGCTATAGTATATATTATTAAAGTAATCCAATTTAACAAGATTGCTAAAAATAGTAAAGCACGAATGGAAGAACTAGAGAAGCTAGAGGAAGAAGGTAAAATAAAAACAATTATAATAGACTTAGAAAGTGAAAAATTTAGAGTAAGAAACCCTATAAACTTTAATGGTCTAATAATAGATGGTGAAAAATATAATGATTTAACATCATGGTTTATAAAGAAACAAGAAGGGCTATACATTATAGGAAAACAAGAAGATTACATAATAAAATTATTAATAGATAAAAACTAAATATATCAGAGGTTAAAATATGGAAGAGCAAAAGATAAAAGAAATAATAGAAGAAATGCCACAGTATAAAGTAAATAAAATTGCAAACGAAATTGCAATAAGAATTATAAATGTATTTGGCAATTTAAAAGAAGAATATTCGGAATTATTAAAAAGGCTAGAACAATGTAAAATAAGTATTGTAAAATTTGAAGATGAAAGTATAAAACATTATTATAGTAATGGGACTATATATCTTTCAAATAAAATTTATACAAATTCAATAAACGAAGTGTTAGTAATAGAATTTTTACACTTTTTACAAGAAGGTAAGGAACAGTCTTGCTTCTTAGAAGCGTTAAATAAATTTGTAACAAAATTACTAACACAAGAATTAAAAGAAAGAATGAACATATTTGGAATTTTTTTAGCATCTTTAATAGAGGGCGACTATGCTTTGTTAGTTAATTTAGTAATGCAAATAGATTTCTTATTAGGAAAAGAAGAATTAGTACAAACTGTAATAAATAATAAAGATGATTATTTTATATTATTAAATAAAGTTTTAAATGGTAATAAAGAAAAGCTTATTTCAGATTTTAAGAAACTATACTATTTAGAAATAGAGTATAAAGAAACAGATGACATATATAAAATAGAACAAGAAATAAAGGGAACATATTTCGATATACAAAATTATATAATGAAATCTTATTTTTACTATGCTGTAACTAATATATATAATGAAGAGGATATAGATAGTATAAAAGATAAATTAGAAGAACTAAAGAATTATAGAGGTGTAGCAGAAGAAGATAAATTTTATGAAGAGAGCTATAATAAAATAACAGAAAAATTAAATAAAAAAGAAAAGGAATATAACAAGAAAAAAAGCAAAAATGCTTTAGCTGTTATATACAATAATAAGATAATAGCTTTTATAAAAAGAATACTATCATTTAATCATTAATAGGAGGAAAGAAAGATGGAAGAAGTATCAAAAGTGTATTTTACAGATTTTAGAGCTTTACCAGGTACAAACTTACAAAAAAAGTTAGAAAAGCTAATGAAAAAAGCAGGAATAGAAAATATTAATTTTGAAAATAAATTTGTTGCAATTAAAATTCATTTTGGAGAACCAGGAAATTTAGCATATTTAAGACCAAACTATGCAAAAACAGTAGTAGATGTTGTAAAAGAATTAGGTGGAAAGCCATTTTTAACAGATTGTAATACATTATATGTTGGGCAAAGAAAAAATGCATTAGACCATTTAGAAGCAGCATATGAAAATGGATTTAGCCCATTTTCTACTGGTTGCCATGTAATAATAGCAGATGGGCTAAAGGGAACAGATGATGTAGAAGTACCAGTAGAAGGTGGCGAATATGTAAAAAATGCTAAAATTGGAAGAGCAATTATGGATGCAGATGTGTTCATATCTTTAAACCACTTTAAAGGACATGAAGCAGCAGGATTTGGAGGAGCTTTAAAAAATATTGGTATGGGCTGTGGTAGTAGAGCAGGAAAAATGGAGCAACACCGCTCTGGAAAACCTTCTGTAGATTTAGAAAAATGCAAAAAATGTCACCTTTGTGCTAAAAATTGTGCTCATGGTGCAATAACTTTTGATAATAATGGAAAAGCTAATATAGACCACAATAAATGTGTTGGTTGTGGTAGATGTTTAGGTGCTTGTAATTTTGATGCTATTTATAACAATAATACTCATGCAAACGAATTACTAAATAAAAAGATGGCAGAATATACAAAAGCAGTTCTAGATGGAAGACCAAGCTTTCATATTAATTTAGTTTTAGACATATCACCATATTGTGATTGTCATGCAGAAAATGACCTTCCAATTTTACCAGATATAGGAATGTTTGCAAGCTTTGACCCAGTAGCCTTAGACCAAGCTTGTGCAGATGCTTGTAATGCACAAAAACCTATACAAGGTAGTTTATTAGATAACAATATGCAGTCAAAAGACTTCGAAGACCACCATGACCACTTTAAAAACACTACTCCACAAAGTGAGTGGAAATCGTGCTTAGAGCATGCAGAAAAAATAGGAGTAGGTACAAGAAAGTACGAAATTATTAAAGTTAATTAATTTTTTGAAAAAAGTTATATGTGCTAATATAACTTGGTCTATTAAATCTTTTTAGTAAATATAGAGAATTGGGATTTTTAGTTAGTTTATTAATACCTTCTTCACAAGATAAACTAGCTTTAAATCCTAATTCTTTTATTATATCTAAAGATTCTTTAGAAACTCCACCAAATGGATATGTAAAGCATTGTGGAGTATAACCAGTATTATCTTTAAATTCATTTTGCAATTTTAAAATATCCTCTTCTAAAACCACTCTATAATTTTCGCTAGATTCACCTTTTATTTTCTTAGTACCAATTCTTTTACCATTGCTATGGTGTAAATCATAAGTATGGTTTTGGAATTCTATACGTCCAGTATCAATTAATTCTTTAATATCTTTCCATCTTAAATATGAATAATTTAAATTAGCTTCATCTGTTTTAGTAAACTTATCTGTATAAGCTCCTACAATGGAGATTACAGCTTTCATATCATATTTTTCTAATAATGGAAATAGATAACCATAATTATTATAATGCCCATCATCAAAAGTTAAAATAATAGGTTTTGGAGGTAAGCTTTCATCATCATATACATAGGCAATTAAATCAGAAATGGTAATTGTTGTATAACCATTATCTTTAAGATATTTTAAGTCTTCTTCTAAAACAGTTGGTGTAATAGTATATTTATTAGACCTAGAAGCATCTTTTAAAATGCTATGGTACATAATTATTGGAACTTCTACATAATCCTCGGTATTTGCAATCACAATAGAAAATCCTATAACTAATAAAATAATTAATATTACAAAGGCACAGATAAATTTTGAGAAAGAAAATATTTTTATCTTCACAATAAATCCTCCTAAATAAAATCTTAATAAATTGTATACTTTTTCCTTAATATTTATGTGCTAATATATAAAAAGATAAAATACTAAGGAGGGTGAAAAGTTGAAAAAGATTATATTAAGATGCGAAAATTTAAAAAAGAATTTCCGGTCAAAAAGAAATTTTAAAAGGTGTATCATTAAAATTAGAAGAAGGAGATATTTTAGGTTTTATTGGTCCAAATGGAGCAGGAAAAACAACAACTATAAAGTTAATACTAGGACTTCAAAATATAACATCTGGAAAGGTATATATAAATGGATATAACATAGAAGAAAACTTTACAAAAGCAATACAAAGTGTTGGTACAATTGTAGAAAGTCCAGATTTATATATGTATATGTCAGGTTATGAAAATTTAAAATTAGTAGCCAACCTATATAAAAATGTAGACACTAATAGAATAAATGAAATTGTAAAATTAGTTGGACTAGAAAATAGAATTAAAGATAAGGTTTCTAAATATTCACTAGGAATGAGACAAAGGTTGGGTATTGCACAAGCATTATTGCATAATCCAAAACTATTAATACTAGATGAACCAACAAATGGTTTAGACCCAGAAGGAATAAAAGAAGTAAAAGTACTTTTAAAAAGATTAGCAGAAAAGGAAAATATGGCAATATTAATATCTAGCCATAACTTAGCAGAACTAGATACATTTTGTAATAAAATCTCAATAATAAAAAATGGTGAAATAGTAGAAACAAGCGATATAGAAACATTCAAAAAAGATATAAAGAAAGATTGCTATATATTAGAAGTTGAAGATACTAGCATTATAAATTCTATAATAGATTATAAAAATGAAATTTTAACAGAAAGAGAAATAAGAATTTATATAGAAAAAAGTCAAGTACCTATGCTTTTAAAGGAATTAATTTTAAGAAATATAAAAGTATACAGTATAGCGGAAGAAAACTTAAGTTTAGAAGATGCATTTTTAGAAAAGACTGGGGGGAATATAATTGATTAAATTAATAAAAAATGAATTAGTAAAAATTTTCTCTAAAAAGAGTATGATTGTTATTGGAGTTTTCATATTAATATTCATAATAGGTATTAATGTAATGGGAAAAATAAGTATAGATAAGTCAAGTTCATATCCGGCATATACAGATAATTATATAAGTTATCTAGAAGAGGAATTAAATGGGTTAGACCAAAATAAAGCATCAGATATAAATAAATATGCAGAAGTGAAGTTACAAAAGGATGTAGCAGATTTAGCAAAAAATTATACACAAAATAGCTGGCAAGCAGAAGTAATAGAAAATGTTATGGCTCCAATAATGGGAGAAATAAATAATTATAAATATGTAGATAAAAACGAAAGTAAACTTGCAGAATCTAATGCTAAATATGATGAGATGTCTAAAGCTTTAAAAGAAAACAATTGGAAGTATTTTGCAAATAAAGAACTTGAAAATGTTAATTTACAACTTGAACAACTAAATTTGTTAATGGAGCAAGATAAGGAAAATACAGACTTACAGTTACAATTAAAAAGCTTAGAATTACAAAAAGAAGTAGTTACATTAAGATTAGAAAAAGATATAAAATATGGTAGTGAAGATTATAAAAGTTTGGCAATACAACGTTATAGAATGTATATGGAAAATTACAGTCAATATGCACAAAGCAAGAATATAACAGATGAAGAGAAAGTAGAAATGAATAACAACCTAGAACAAGCAAACTTATATAAGTATGACATATATAATAATACCGAATACCAAAATCCTTCAACGGCAAATTATTTATTCCAAAATTCTATATCATCATATATTGTTATTATAGTAATGGTTATTGTAATAATTGCAGGTATTTCTGTTAGTGAAGAATTTAACAAAGGAACTGTAAAATTATTATTAGTTAGACCATATAGTAGAACAAAAATTCTTATTGCAAAGCTAATTTCTGTTTTTATCACTATGGTTATTACTACAATTTCTATTTTAGCTCTACAATTTATTGTTGGTGGAATAGTGTATGGATTCGAAACTTATGCAATGCAAGTTTTACAATTTGACTTTACTAACAATAGTATTATTACAATAAATATATTTGCATATTTAGGATTAATGTTTGTATGTAAATTACCAATATTTATTTTAATAGGAACTTTAGCATTTGCACTTAGTACAATTTTCTTAAATTCACCACTTGCAATAGCTTTACCTATATTTGGATATATGGGTAGTGACATGATTAATATGTTGGCTCTTAATTATAAATGGGATTGGGTAAAATATTTTGTAACACCTAACTGGGACTTAAGCCAATACTTATTTGGAGGAACACCAATGTTTAAAAATACTAGTGTAGAATTTTCAATTACTATTTGTGCAATATATTTTGTAATAATGCTAGTAGCTTCTATAGTATCATTTAAGAAGAGGAACATAAAGAATGTTTAAACTTTTATAATGTAATTATGGCGTACCTATAATAGAAAATCTTAGGTACGCTTTTTACTTTTGTTATACCTTGATTTTTAGGCAAAAACAGACTATAATATTGTGGAAAAAATAATTTGGTATAAATAATAGAAGGTGTAGAATTGATAACAAGATATATAAATTTAAAAGAACAATATAATGATGAGGAAATTAAACAAGTAGCAGAAGAAATACAAAATGGAAATTTGGTTATTTTTCCAACAGAAACAGTTTATGGTATAGGAGCAAATGCTTTTAATGAAGATGCATGTAAAAATATATTTAAAGCGAAAGGTAGAGCAAGTGACAATCCTTTAATTGTACATGTGTGTAATGAAGAAATGATAAGCAAAGTTGCTAAAGAATCAAATGAATTAGAAAGAAAATTAATAAAAGAATTTTGCCCTGGGCCTTTTACTATAATATTGAAAGCTAAAGAAATTATTCCAAATGTAGTAACAGCAGGACTAGACACAGTAGGAATAAGAATGCCATCAAATAAAATTGCTAGAAAATTAATAGAATATGCTAACACTCCAATTGCAGCACCTAGTGCAAACGCTTCTGGAAAACCGAGTGGAACTAAAATTGAGGATATAAAAAAAGAATTTGATGGAAAGGTTTCTGCTATTATAGATTCAGGAATGGTAGATATTGGACTAGAATCTACTGTGGTTAAGGTAATAGAAAATAAAGTACGAATACTAAGACCAGGAAAAGTAACAAAAGAAGATATAGAAAAACTTGGTGTAGAAGTAGAAATAGATAAAAATATACTTGGAAAATATGATGGAAAAGAAAAAGTATTATCACCAGGGATGAAATATAAACATTATGCACCAAATACTAAATGTGTTATGATATACAGCAAAGATGAACTAAAAATGGTAAATAAAATAAATGAGTTCATAAACGGAAAAGAAGCTTTAATAGTTTGTAAGGATTGCAATTACTCTAAATATAATGCGAAACATAAGATTAAGATGGGAAATAATTTAGAAGAAATAGCACACAACATATTTTCTATATTAAGAGAAGTAGACAAATATAATGTAGATATAGTAGTAATAGAAGGAATGGAAAAAGAAGGACTAGGTCTAGCTTTAAATAACAGATTACTACGAGCATGTGAATATAATTATATAGAAGTATAAACATATGCTATTGTCTAATTACACTAAAAGAGGTGTTTTTAATAAAGAGAATGTATAACTAAAAATAAATAGGGATTTTAAGGACCGTCCCTTGAATCCCTATTTATAATAAGGTATAATATAAGTGTATTAAAAAATAAGGAGTGATTTGTATTAATGAAAAAATTTGATGATGGTAATATCGAAATACAGTATAGTGATGAGAATGAGCCGTGTGTGCTCGAACTAATGAACCAAGTACTTATTGCTTATGAAACTATCACAAGTTTATTTAAACTAAAAAACTATAATAGAAAGATTATAATTTACTTATATAATAGTGTAGAAGAACTACATAATGAAGTTTTTGGTGAAAAGCAAGAGGAATGGAAAGTAGCAATAGAAGATGAAGAAGGTAATTTAAAATTAGTAACACCTTTAAATTCGGGAGCAGTACATTCTTATAGCGATATAATGAAAATTGCACAAAAAACTGTTGCAGATAGTATTCTTGCAGATAATTTTGAATATATTCCAAAATGGTTAGATATTACAACATACATTTTTGGTTTGAATGATGCTAAAACAACGTATTCTTATAAAAAACTAGATATTGGTAATGTAAGAAGTTTTAGTGATGCTTATTTTATAACTTTATCTTTAATTAATACTTATGGAATAAATAAAGTTATAAAATTGTATAAAAAAGCAAAAAATTATAATAAAGTATTAAAAGCTTCAGATTCAGAAATAAATAATATAATTATAAAATACTATGCAGAGGTAGTATAATATTTTTCTACAAAAATAAATTTAATATAATATAAAAAGAACCCATAGGTTAAATACTATAAAATGTAATTAATCTATGGGTTACTGTTTTGTCGAAAAAGGTCATAAACCGAAAAAAATGGCGAACGAAAATACTTGCATTTATTATACTATGGGTATAAAGTAGACGATACAAGCTTAATTGTTAGACATATTTTTTTTAGCAATTATAACTTAAGAAAAATAAGAAGGGAAGAGAAAACAAATGAGCAAGAGATTTTATGGTGGAATATTTTATGAGCCGAAGTTAATGATAGAATTAGGAGTAGAACATCCAATTAGTTTGCTATATTATTTAACATATGAGAATGCAAGCTATGGAATAGAAATTGTAAAAATACAATTTAATGAAGATTCTAAAATAACAAGAGAAGTAGGAGTTATAGAAGATATTTCACCAAATGAGAAAGAAGTAATTTCTATTATAAATAAATTAAAAGAACACTACGTTACACCAATTGTAATGAAAGATATAATAGATGATATGAAGTACGAAATATCACCAACAATAATAACAACTAGAACATAGGTTTTGGTTGTTTTTTATATTCTGTAGTTATTAATAGTAGTTTTATGTACTCTAAAATTTTATATTTGCTTTTTTTAGTAATTTTAGTATATAATTATTAAAAATTATTAAGAGGAGCAATAAAATGAGAATTAGATTTAAACCATGGGCAAGACCAGAATTAGAAGCATGTAAATTTTATATAGATAATCCAGAAGACTATAAAGGAAAATGGAAAACAGTTTTTAAAAACTCAAATAACCCAATCCACTTAGAATTGGGATGTGGGAAAGGTAACTTTATATCAAAACTTTCTATAAATAATCCAAATATAAACTATATTGCAATAGACTTAGTAGATGCAATGTTAGGTTTAGCTAAAAGAAATATAGAGCAAGAGTTTAAAGATAATAATAAAGAACCTTCAAATGTAATTATTACTAGGTTCGATATAGAAAGAATATTATTAATGATGAGTAATAACGATAAGGTAGAAAGAATTTATATTAATTTTTGCAATCCTTGGCCTAGAGGAAAACATAGAAAGAAAAGATTAACACATACAAGGCAATTAGAAAAGTATAAAGAGTTTTTAATTCCAGGAGGAGAAATACATTTTAAAACAGATGATGATGATTTATTCGAATCTAGTATAGCGTACTTTAACGAAAGTGGATTCGAAATAACAAAAATAACATATAACTTACATTCTGAAACAGATTGGGAAGATATTACAACAGAACATGAAGAAATGTTTTCTAAAGAAGGAATTAAAATTAAGGCTTTAATTGCTAAGCTTAAATAATTAATAAGAAGAGGAAAAATATATATTGAAAGTAAAAGAATTATTAGAAGACATTAAAAGCAATGAAGAATATAAAAAGTTAGATGAATTAAGTTTTATTAGAAAGATTTATATAGAAATATGAAGAAATAAAACTTTTGATGTAAAATATTATTTTGGTAATACTGAGACTCAAAAGAAAATATATAATCTTGCTAGAAGAAGAACAGAAGTAGAAAAAAGATTGGATGAACGAGAGATTATATGCTATTCTTTAGCAAGACAATGTGAATACATCTTTAAAAACTTAGGATATAGTTGTACTGTTACTCATGAACCTAAAGAGCTAGAACATGTGTTTAATATTCTTACATTAAAGGATGGTAGAAGAATAAAATTAGACTTACAATCTGATTTAGAGTTTATTCAAACTGGTAGAAAAACAAGATATTTTGGCACGTCAGATAATGAATATGTTTTATTAGATGAGCTACCAGAAAAGGAAATAATAGAAGCAGATAGAAATATAGGTTATCCTAATAAAGAAGTAGAGTATTCAGACGAAACAATAAATAGTATTATAAATAATTTAAAAGGTTTACCATTAACAGAAAGAGTATCAAGCTTTATAAGTAATAATGAAATAAATGAAATTTCTAAAGATATGGGATATATGCAAAAATATTCTTTTTTCTATAAAATGTTAAGTAGTTTAGCAGAAAATGAAATATGGAAAAAGCTTTTTATATTTCCTTGCGAAATTAAACCAGAGGAATATACAAGTTGTATATTTGTAAATGATAAACAACCAAAAACATATTTATATTCTAATAAGCATAATATGTTTTTAGGTGTAGATATAGGTAAGATAGCTACTTTACAAGAAGAGGGATTAAAATTAGGAATTAGGGGAAATGAAAACGGAGTAAAATTATTAAAAAGAGTAATAAGAGAGCAAAACAGAAAGCAAGAAAATTCGGAACAATCTTTATAAATTAATATGTTTTAGCTTGTCAACTCTTAAATACTAATATATAATTAATAAGGTTACAACCAAGTATATCTTTAAAAGGAGGATAAAATGTCATTTATAGATGAAATTCAAAACAGAGCAAAAAAAGATATAAAAAAAATAGTACTTCCAGAATCAGAAGATGATAGAACTTTAAAAGCTACATCTGAAGTACTAAAACAAAAGTTTGCAGAAATAATATTAATAGGAAATAAAGAGAAAATATTAAAAAGAGCAAACGAATTAAAACTAAACAATGTAGAAGAAGCAGAAATTATAGATCCAGTTAATTCAGATAAATATGATGAATTTGTAGAAAAATTTTATGAATTAAGAAAAAATAAAGGTATGACTATAGAAAAGGCAAAAGAATATATGTTAGATAATACATATTTTGGTATGATGATGGTAAAACAAGGATATGCAGATGGTTTAGTATCTGGAGCAGTACATTCTACATCAGACACATTAAGACCAGCGCTTCAAATTTTAAAAACAGCACCTGGAACAAAATTAGTATCTGCATTTTTCATGATGATTGTACCTAATTGTGAATTTGGTGAAGATGGAGTATTTCTATTTTCAGATAGTGGATTAAACGAAAATCCAGATAGTGAAGCTTTATCTGAAATAGCAATTTCATCTAGCAAAAGTTTTGATCTATTAGTAGGTAAAGAACCTAAAATAGCAATGCTTTCTTATTCTTCACATGGTAGTGCTAAGTCAGATCTAACTGAAAAAGTAATAAATGCAACTAACCTTGTAAAAGAAAAAGCTCCAGAATTATTAGTAGATGGAGAATTGCAACTAGATGCTGCAATAATTCCAGAAGTTGCAGAATATAAAGCAAAAGGAAGTCCTTTAAAAGGAAAAGCTAATGTTTTAATTTTCCCAGATTTAAACTCTGGAAATATAGGTTATAAATTAGTTCAAAGGCTTGCAAAGGCAGAAGCATATGGTCCTTTATGTCAAGGTATAGCAAAACCTGTTAATGATTTATCAAGGGGATGCAATAGTAAAGATATAGAAGGTGTTATTGCAATTACAGCAGTTCAAGCTCAAGAACAAGAAAAATAAATTGGAGGTTTTTTTATGAAAATTTTAGTAATTAATTGTGGAAGCTCATCTTTAAAATATCAATTAATAGATATGGCTTCTGAAAATGTAATGGCAAAAGGAACTTTTGAAAGAATTGGACAACCTAATTCATTCTTAACACATAAAGTGAATGGAGAAAAATATAAATTAGAAAAACCAGTAAAAAATCATGAAGAAGCATTAGAATTTTCTTTAGAACAATTATTAGATTCTAAATATAAGGTAATAGATTCTTTAGAAGAAATTAATGCTACAGGACATAGAGTTGTTCATGGTGGTGAAAAATTCAACAAACCTGTAATAATTAATGAAGAAGTAATAAAAACAATAGAAGAATGTTCTCATTTAGCTCCACTTCATAACCCAGCAGCAATAATGGGAATTAGAGCAGCAGAGAAGATAATGCCAAACAAACCAATGGTAGCGGTATTTGACACAGCTTTCCACCAAACAATGCCAAAAGAACATTATATATATCCAATACCATATAAATATTATAATGACCTTGGGGTTAGAAAATATGGTTTCCATGGTACATCACATCAATATGTATCAAAACGTGTAGCTGAACTTGAAGGAAAACCAGTAGAAGACTTAAAAATTATATCTTGCCATTTAGGTCAAGGTGGAAGTATATGTGCTATACAAGGTGGTAAGTCTGTAGAAACAAGTATGGGGCTTACTCCTCTTGCTGGTATACCTATGGGAACACGTTCTGGAGATATAGACCCTTCTGTAGTAACTTTCATAATGAAACAAGAAGGATTAACACCTGACGAAATGGAACGTATTTTAAACAAAGAATCTGGAATTTTAGCATTATCTGGAGTTTCACAAGATTGTAGAGATATGGAAGCTGCTGCAGAAGAAGGAAATGAACAAGCAGAACTTGCAATAAAAATACATAATTATTTAGTAGCAACTCAAATTGCTAAATGTGCTGTTGCAATGAATGGTTTTGACGTTATGTTATTTACAGCAGGAATTGGAGAAAACCAAAAAAATATAAGAAAAGGTATTTGTGAAAACTTAAAATTCTTAGGAATAGAAATAGATGATGAAAAGAATAATGTAAAAGGAGAAGAAAGACTAATTTCTACTGAAAACTCTAAAATTAAAGTTTATGTAGTACCAACAGATGAAGAATTAATGATTGCAAAACAAACTTTAGAATTAATTAAATAGATAAATAAAAGGGAACATATGTGTGTAGCAAATAAACTTAATTTGCTACAAGTATGTTCTTTTTTAGATAGTAGGAAAGTTTTCCAGGTAGAAGAACTTTCTGTACTAGAAAATCTTAGGTTCACTTTTTTTATGTTAAATTTGATAAATTTGTAAATAAATGTTATAATAGATAAGATAACTTGTTAATATAACTCTAATAAATGAAGGGAGAAAAACAAATGAAATTTGAAAACAACGAATTATGCAGAGAATGTGGAGGGAAATGCTGCCAAGCTAGCAGTTGCTTGTATGCACCAGAAGATTTTAAAGAAATAAGTGTAGAACATTTTCTTCGGCTATATAATGAAGGAAAAATAATGTTCTCGCGGGTGTCACAATTAGACGGTGGTACACCATTTAATCAATGGTTAGTAAAACCTGCACAAGTTGCAACACCTAGAATACAGACTAATATCATGGTAGGAAATTCTCCATGCATACATTTAACAGAAAAAGGATGTGAAATAACAGACTACTATCACAGGCCTAGAGGAGCTAAACTCTTAGAGCCTAAATTGGTCGAAATAAAAGAATGCAGACCACAATCTTTTTTAACATCGCTTCCTATTTCTTTTGTTATAGAAGATTGTAAGACTCATTTTACTGTAGAAAAAGCATTAGAAGAATGGAAGCCTTTTGCCGTTATTCTAGAGGCTACAGTGGAACACATTCTTGCAGAAGAAAGACTTCAGATACAAGAATTTTCTTATAGTCATGAAGTCTGTAAAATGTGTGGAGGACGGTGCTGTAAAGTAAGTGGTTGTAGCTTTGCACCTACTGATTTCAAAGAAATATCCTATGCATATCTAAAAAAGCTTATTTCTAAGGGATTCATTTCTATTATCACTATTCCAGACATACAATCCGGCTTAGAAGAAGATATTTTATCTTTAAAAGTTCGGAACAAAGGAGCTAGAGTATGTGACTTAGATGTACATCTTGCTAGAACTTGTATTCTGCTTGAAGAAACGGGATGTTTTTTCGAAGATGAAGATAGACCATATGGCGGAAGAGCATTAGTACCTAATCTTCCAGAAATTGGTTGCAAAATGGGATATAGCTACAGACAGTGCGCTCTGGACTGGAGGCCATACCAGAAAGTTTTGAGAGAGCTGTATAACTATTTTTACCATACAGATATTCCATTCAATGGCATAGTTTAAACTTTAAGAGGACTTTAATATTGTGTAATACGCAATATTAAGGTCTTTTTTAGTATAATTACTATCTAAAAACACCATAATTAACATAATTTCATATTATATATAAAGATAATGTGAAAGGGGGAGAAAAATGGAACTTAAGAATATTAATGTAGGGTTTGCGTTAACAGGCTCTTTTTGTACATTTAAAAAGGTAATACCAAAAATAAAGGAACTAAAGGATCTAGGTGCTAATATACTACCAATTATGTCATACAATAGCTACAATTTTAATACAAAGTTTGGAAAAGCAAAAGATTTTATAGAAGAAATAGAAGGTATTACAGAAAATAAAATTATTCATACAATACAAGGAGCAGAACCTATTGGGCCTAAAAGTTTAACAGATATTATGGTAGTTGCTCCATGTTCTGGAAATACTCTTGCAAAACTTGCAAATTCGATAATAGATACACCAAGTACCATGGCAATAAAATCACATTTAAGAAATCAACGACCTTTAGTGGTAGGTATATCTACTAATGATGGACTTTCTGGTTCTGCCGAAAACATAGGCAAGTTATTAAATAGAAAAAATTATTATTTTGTACCATTTACACAGGATAATCCTATAACAAAGCCAACATCATTAGTCTTTAAATTTGATTACTTAATACCAACTATAAAAGAAGCATTAAATAATAAACAATTACAACCTATAATAGGATAAAAGGTATAAAATATATATTAATAAAAAGTATAATTCATATTAAGAGAGCTTAAGTAGAATGATAAAAGCACTAATAAAAATTAGTGCTTTAAATTATTTATTAGCAGAATAATCTGAAAGTGGGTTTACTTCTACAGCGTTTCGTACTTGTTCATTAGCCACATGAGTGTAAATTTCTGTTGTAGAAATACTTTCGTGGCCAAGTAATTCTTGCAGAGCTCTAATATCAACATTCCCATATTGGTACATAAGAGTTGCAGCAGTATGTCTTAATTTATGAGTAGAGTATTTTTTTGTATCTAGACCAGCTCGTCTTAATTCTTTGTCTACAACATATTGAACAGTTCTTTTACTAATACGTTCTTTTCTTTCACTTAAAAATAAAGCTTTAATAGAACTTGGCTTAATACCTATTTTAGGGCGTACTTCTAAATAGCTGTTAATGGCTTGTAAACACGCTTTATTTAAGTATATAGTTCGTTCCTTATTACCTTTACCTATTACAGTCATTTTTGCATCATCAAACGAAATATCGTTAATATTTATACCTACTAATTCTGATAAACGAAGTCCACAATTTAAAAATAATGTTATTATAGCATAATCTCTTTCTTTATTTCTTTCTTCGTCACTTGTAACAGTGAGTAACTTTTTACTATCGTCAAGAGTTAAATATTTTGGCATACGTTTTTCTATTTTGGGAGTTTCTAAATTTTGAGCAGGATTTTTTTCTATTAAATTTGCCTTTTGTGAAAGATAATTAAAGAACACCCTAATACTGCTAACTTTTCTTGCACGTGTAGCAGCTTTACTATGGTAGGTTGTAGTAAGATATGCAAGAAAAGCATGTATATCATTTAATTCTATTTTCTTTATTACATCTAAAGATAAATTACTTATATTAATGTCCTTAAAATCTTTAGATGATGTAAGATTAAAATGGACCATTATAAATTTTAAAAACATTGCTAAGTCATAATTATATTCTTTTATTGTATTTGGAGATTTATTTAATATTGTTATAGAATAATCTAAAAACGAGTTTAGATATTCTGGGTTCATATCGCGTGAAATCATTTTTTCCTCCTATATTATTCTTCATAATTAGCCATATTACTTGATATTTTTGTGATTATATCTAATATAAATGTTATTATAATATAGCACAACGCAAAATTATTTTCGTTAAATAAATTACCCATAAAAGATGGGGTAAATAATTGGTTAATAAAAAATCTAAAATATACATAATTGCCTGAAAAAACAATTTGGAAATTTACATTATATTTTTTATAAAATTCAGTTAGATAATCCAATATATCCGAAGTTAATATTTCGTGAGTATTTAGTCTATTATTTGAATATACATGTAAAACCTTGTTAAAATCTGAGTTATCCATTTCTATGTATTTTAATAATGAATTTGTAGCACCTAATGCATACGACGTATTATATTCTAAATTTTCTGTATTAATTTTTGTATAAGAAGGAACAGCTTTATCTAAAATAACAGTAGCAAAAATTCCATTAAATACATTTTCTGTAGTGGAGGTTGCAACTATATTAGAAGCATAAAATTTATGATTTTCTTTAGTATATCCACTTATAGTATCTTTAGTTATCAAACTTTTAAGTTCTAAATTGTCAAAATATGCAGATTGATAATAATTTTCTTCATTTTCATAAGATATATTATTATAACTTAAATCTATATTTATTAATTGTATGAAACGTTCTATAACGTTCGAATATTTAACCCTAAACTTTTTAAACTCTAATAAAAACATAACAATTACAATGAGTAAAGCTAATGCTGGAATAATAGAAAATGCCATGTTAAAAGAATTTAAATAAGTAAAAATAAAAGTAAATAAAAGTAAAACAAAGCACAATATTCCCAAAACAGTATAAAATAATAGTTTTTTCTTTATAGAAAGTATCTCGGAAAAGTCTAAATTATTAAATTTTGTAAATATATCATGAAAAGAATCTGGTATCTGGGAAAGTGCTATTTTCTTATTAGAAAAGCTTGGCAGTAAAATAAATTTGTACACTAAGAAACCAACAAATATTGCAACTAAAATTTCTAAAAATATCATTTGTAAAACCTCCTATTGAGGTTATTTTACCATAAGTTATTTGCTATGTAAATTTTTTGACAATTTTTATTTTAAAGCATATAATTATTTTATATAAAAAAGATAGGAGAGAGGTAAAATGCTAGTTGCATTAATTTTAATACTAATTGCTTTAATTATATATGTAATAGTTACATATAATATCTTTGTAAAACTAAAAAAACAGATAAATAATTCATATAGCGTAATTGATGTTTATCTAAAAAAAAGATTTGACCTAATACCAAATTTAGTAGAAATAACAAAGGAATATGCAAATTATGAAAAGGATGTTTTAACAAAAATAACTGAGTATAGAACAGCATATAACCAAAAAAATGACAGAGATTCTATGTATAAATTAAATAAAGAATATGATAATTTGATGCTAATAGTTGAAAACTATCCAGAGTTAAAAGCAAGTGAACAATTTGCAAAATTGCAAAAAAGCCTTATAAAGGTAGAATGCGAATTACAGGCTGCAAGAAGAATTTATAATAATGATGTAACAAAATACAATACCAAATTAAGTGTATTTCCTTCTAATATAATTGGTAAAATATTTAATTTTAAAGAAAGCGAACTATTCGAATTAACAGATAGAAAAAATGAAAAAGAAAATATTAATGTTGAAATATAAGCACACAATTTAAGCTAGGTAAAAAAGGTAATTTTCGGTTGATGTAAAATTAACTAAAGGTGTGCAATTTAACCTCTGTAATACTAGTAAAATATGTAAATTTATGTTATAATTAAGTATGATACAAAAATAGTTGAAAAATGGAGGTAAACAACATGACAGAATTGGAAAAGGCTTGTCGGGAGTTACTAAGAAAAAATGTAAGCTTGGTTGAAGATTTTTGCGAATGTGCTATATATGCACCTGCAAAAGACATCGAAAATAGTGAAATTTTGGATGATCCTGGATTTCCTACAGAATTTAAAAAGGTAGCAAGAAACTATGGCAACAAAAAGAATTTCGCAAGATTAGTTCATCGGGAACTAAAAAAGATTACTCTTGAAGAAGTAATGATGCAAAATCCTTCACTTATTAAAATTGTACAGCTTTCACGACTGTTTATGAAAGCTAACAAACAAGAGATGGAGGATATAAAAACTGTAGTTACAGACTTAATGCAAACAGATGCTCTTTATGTGGCAATATGCGAACGCAAAAACTTAGCAAAGTGGGACTTAGACTTAGAAATTAAAGAAGAAGATAAAGAAATCTTAAGAAGAGTTAAATTTTATCTTGCCTCTAAAGAAACAGGAAAAAAACGGGAATAGTTCCCGTTTTTTTCTGTATTATAAAAAATGTATATGTTTTTTATTTTAAATACTTTAAAAAATATTTTATTATTGATATAATTAAGCAAATATAAGAAAAAGGGAGTAGCAAAATGGAAAAAAATGATAGCAATGTATCACAATTATACGATTTGTTAAATCATATACCAGTAACGAAAGGTAATGCGAAAAAAATTCAAGAGATTAAAGATGCAATTGGAAAAAATGACTTAAAAAAGGCGCTTGATGGCATAAAAGAATTAAATGAAGCTTTACAAATGAGAAAGCAAGAAATAAAAAGAAACCAGACTAAGAAAGCAAAAGAAAAACAAGCAGCTTTAGAAGAAGGAAAACGAGAATTTGAGGCTGAGCAAATTAATGAAGATGAAGTAGAAAGATTTCCTAGTGAATTACAAGATTTAGATTTAGAAAAAGACTATATTGGTTTATTACTTTATGACCCAAGATATATAGTAAGCTACAACTTTGTATATGATGAAGTATATTTTCAAGATGAAAGAATGCTTAATTTATACAAAAGTGTTATTTTTACAGAAGGTGAAAAATATGCACCAGAAGCAGTAAAAAGAAAATTTAACTTTGCTAAAACAACAAAAGAAGTATACGACTTAAAGAAGCAATTAGTAACTCGTATTAAATTACAAAGATCAGTTACTATGGAAAAGGTATACACAGACTTAAAAAAATTATTTATTTTAAGAAATTGGTTTTTAAAAATACCTATTAAAAATATTCAAGATAAAGTTGTAGAAATTAAGAATTATGAACTATATGATAAAATGTCTGTAGAAGAAGTAGAAAATGCAGTTGAACAAGTTACTGCTACAGAAAAATTTAAAAGATCTGTATTAAATAGAGGACTTACAGAATTTCTAGAAACAGGAGAAAACAATTTAACTAATGGAATTCCTTTACCTTTTGCACGTTTAACAAAAGAATTTAAAGGTTTAAGAAAAGGAGAGACAATGGCAATAGCAATGCCATCAAACTCTGGAAAAAGTAGATTTACAATTAATTTAGTAGCAAACTTATCTTTAGTACATAAAAAAAGAGTATTAGTAATTTCTAACGAAATGTCAGAAGAAAAGATGAAATTATGTTTAATGACAACTATAATAAATGATCCAGAAATTCAAAAAATACATGGTAAGAAATTATGCAAAACAGAAGGAGAATTATTAGAATTCAAATTTAGACCTGATGAAGATGCAGATGCAAAAATAGATGAAGACGGTTTTGTATTACCAGAAGAAGGAGAAACAAGACCTGAATTTGTAAAGAGATTAGCAAAAATTTCTAAAGAGTTTAGAGATACAATTGCAGTAACAGACTGGATAGATAAAGAAATAAATAATTCTATATATTTTATTAATATAACAGACCATACTAATGACGAATTATTAAAAGTTATAATGAATTATTATTATATGAAGCACATAGAGTATGTATTTTATGATACATTAAAAACAGACACAGAACATATAGGAAATGGGGAAGAAGTTAAGAAAACTGCTACAATTCTTTCTAATTTAGCACAAAACTTTAATATGTTCATATTTTCGACGTTACAATTAACAGAAACTGCTACATGGCCAATTAATTTGACAATAAACGATCTACAAGCAAGTAGAACAGTAAAGGAAGTATTAGATACACTAACTTTAGTAAAACAAATTAACCACGAAAATTATAAAGATTATGAATATTCTATAGAAGAAATGGATGAGAAGTGCTACGATTTAGTAAAATATGATGATCCAGATGTACGATATTATGCTTGTGTTGTAGATAAAAACAGAGCAGGTGCTAAACCTAAATTACTATTTAGATTAAACTTAGCATACAATCGATGGGAAGAACTTGGATATTTAAAATTAAAACAACAAGACCAAGATAAACCTATTATTAAATAATATAATAAAGGTAAATTAAATGAAAATAAATTATCAAATAACACTTATCGAAAGGTAGGTGTTATTTTGTATATTCATAATATTCTACTTATATAAGAAATAGAAATTTCTATAAATTGTAATAATTTATAGAAACTCTGAATATATATACTTTAGGAGGTACGAGTTATGATAGATGAAAGAAGACAAAACAATATTAATGTTATTCAAAATATAGTATTAGAAAACAGAGAACGATTAAATGTAACAGGTATAAATGATATTTTAAGTTTCGATGATCAAGTGGTTATTCTTTCTACAGATTTAGGTATGCTTACAGTAAAAGGAAATGAACTAAAAATAAACAAGTTAAATATAGATGAAAGTGAAGTTAAAATAGAGGGAAATATAAGCAGTATGAGTTATAGTCAAAATTCAGAAGAAAGTAAAGGAGAAAGTTTTTTTAGTAAGATTTTCAAGTAAGTAGAGGGTTTGTATGTTACAGCTATATAATTTTTGTGTATTTATCGTTTTAGGTATAGTTATAAGTTTTATATTTGACATATTTAGAATACTAAGAAAAAGTTTTAAAACAAATAACTTTTTTACATATATAGAAGATATTTCTTTTTGGCTAATATCGGGATACTTAATAATTTCAGCAATATTTAAATTTAATGACGGAGAATTACGTGCATATCTTTTTATTGGTATTTTAATAGGAATAGCTATTTATATAATATTATTTACTAAATTTGTGAATAATATCTTTCTAAAAATACTTACACCTATTAAAAAAACATTAGCCAGTTTTTTAGCATTATTTAAGAAAATTTGGGACTTAAAAAATAATTTTCATCAAAAATGTAAAAATAACTCAAAAAAACCTATACAAAAGGATAATTATATATTATAATTATAGGGAATTGATTATAGGAGAGAGAATATACTTATGAAAAATGTTTTTAGAAATAAAAAAATATTAAAAGTTATTATAATTTTAATTGTACTATCTTATTTTATTTATATTATTGTAAAACAACAAACAACATTAAATTCTTATAAATCAGAACAAGATTATGTTTCTGAACAAATTCAAGAACAACAAGAATATAAAAATGAATTAGCGGACATGAAAGCAAACATAAATTCAGATGAATATATAGAACAAATCGCAAGAGATAAATTAGATATGTATTTACCTAATGAAAGAGTATATGTTGATGCTAATAAATAAATTTTAAAATATATTAACTATGGAAATCTAAAGATTTATATATTATATATCTGTTATTAACTCTAACATTTCTTATCTTTTTTAATAACAGATATACAATTCTTTTTTTATCCGTTTATTTTTTCTATTTCTTTTTATTCTAGATATTATTTCTCATGCAATTACAATTAAATATAGGAGGGATTTTATGAACTTAGAAGATTTTAGTCTAAGTGAATTAAGAGAGCTTGCAAAAAACAAATATATTAAAGGATATTCAAAATACAAAAAAAGTGAATTAATTGACTTATTAAATGAAAATAGCGAAAATAATATAACTGAAAAGAAAAACAAAAATGAAAATATAATGCAAGAAAACAATACATCATTTAAAATTACAAATAGTGATGATAAAATAGCAGAAGGAATATTAGAGGTATTACCAGATGGATATGGCTTTTTAAGAGGGGACAATTATCTTTCTACACCAGATGATGTATATATATCTCCAATTCAAATTAGAAGATTTAGATTAGATACAGGAGACTATATAAAAGGAATTTCGAGAATGGCAAAAGAAGGAGAAAGATTTCCATCTTTAATATTTGTAGGAGAAGTAAATGGGGAATCTCCAGAGAAATCTTATAGAAGAAAGAAATTCGATGACTTAACACCTATTTATCCAACTGAAAGAATTAAATTAGAAACAGATCCTAAAGAATATGCAATGAGGATGATAGACTTAATAAGCCCTATAGGAAAAGGTCAAAGAGGAATGATTGTTGCACCACCTAAAGTTGGAAAAACAACATTAATTAAGAAATTTGCAAACAGTATTACTAAAAACAATCCTGAAATAGAGTTAATAGTTTTATTAATAGATGAAAGACCTGAAGAAGTTACAGACATGAAACGTTCTATAAACGGTGAAGTAATTTATTCTACATTTGATGAATTACCAGAGCATCATGTTAAAGTTGCAGAAATGGTTATAGAAAGATCAAAAAGACTTGTAGAACAAGGAAAAGATGTTGTTATATTACTAGACAGCATAACAAGACTTGCTAGAGCATACAATTTAGTTATTCCTTCTTCTGGAAGAACTTTATCTGGAGGTCTTGACCCAAATGCCTTACACAAACCAAAGAAATTCTTTGGTGCAGCAAGAAATATAGAGAATGGTGGTAGTTTAACAATTCTTGCATCTGCTTTAATAGAAACAGGAAGTAGAATGGATGAAGTAATATTCGAAGAATTTAAAGGTACAGGTAATATGGAAGTACATCTAGATAGAAAATTATCTGAAAAACGTATTTTCCCTGCAATAGATATTAATAAATCTGGAACAAGAAGAGAAGATTTATTGCTTAATCCTAAAGAAATGGAAACAGTATATGCATTGCGTAAAGCATTAAATAATTTGCCAGTAGCAGATGTAACAGAGAACATTATTTCGCAAATGGTTGCTACAAAAAATAATATAGAATTTTTAGATAAAATAGATTTATATTTAAGAAGATTTAAATAGTAAATAAAGCCGGGATTTAAAGGAACATTCAAAAATCCCGGTTTTATTGTTCTTATAACACAAAAAAATTCCCTATTATATAATAAAAATAGGGGATTTTTACATATAGCTTTAAATTACTAAGTAGCATAACTACTATAAATTAGGTTAATGCTTGTATTAATTAGAATTCGCAATTATTTGGAGTTCTTGGGAAAGGAATAACATCACGTATATTTTGCATACCTGTCAAATACATAATTGCTCTTTCAAAACCAAGGCCAAAACCAGCATGTTTACAGCTTCCATATTTTCTTAAATCTAAATACCAACTATAATTTTCTATAGGCATATCTAATTCTTTTATTCTGTCAAGAAGTTTGTTATAATCATCTTCTCTTTGGCTTCCACCAATTATTTCGCCAATTCCTGGAGCTAATAAGTCAGCTGCTGCAACTGTTTTTCCATCATCATTTAACTTCATATAAAATGCTTTAATTTCTTTAGGGTAATCTGTTACAAATACAGGTTTTCCAAATATTTTTTCGCATAAATATCTTTCATGTTCTGTTTGTAGGTCAACACCCCAGCTAACTTTATATTCGAATTCATTATTATGTTTTTCTAATTCTGCAACTGCATCTGTATAGCTAATTCTAGCAAATTCAGAATTAATAACATTATTTAATCTGTCTAATAAGCCCTTATCTACAAAGTTATTAAAGAACTGCATTTCTTCTGGATAATTGTCTAAAACATATTTAAATATATATTTAATCATTTCTTCTGCTAAGTCCATATCATCTTTTAAATCTGCAAAACATATTTCTGGTTCAACCATCCAAAATTCTGCAGCATGTTTAACTGTATTAGAATTTTCAGCACGAAATGTTGGACCAAATGTATACACATTACAAAAAGCTTCTGCAAATGTTTCAGCATTTAATTGCCCACTAACTGTTAAGTGTGAAGGTTTTCCAAAGAAGTCTTGTGCAAAATCTACATTTCCTTTATCATCCTTAGGAATATTATTTAGATCAAATGAATTTACATTAAACATTTCACCAGCACCTTCAGCATCACTTGCAGTAATAAGAGGAGTATTTACATATACAAAGCCTTTTTCTTGAAAGAATTTGTGAATAGCGTATGCTAGTGCACTTCTAACTCTAAATACTGCATTAAATGTATTGCTTCTTGGACGTAAATGAGCAATAGTCCTTAAATATTCAAATGTATGTCTTTTCTTTTGAAGTGGATAAGTAGAATCTGACAAACATTCTATTTCTATTGATGTAGCTTGTATTTCGAAGGGTTGCTTTGCATTTTCTGTTAAAATAAATTTACCTTCTACTTTTATTGTAGAGCTTATAGTAAGTTTACAAATATCAGCGAAATTAGATAATGTATCATTAAATACAATTTGTACATTTTTAAAGAATGTACCATCATTTAGCTCAATAAAACCAAAAGTTTTAGAATCTCTAATTGTACGAACCCAACCTTCTATACATACGTTTTTATCTGCATAGTTTTTTGAATTTTTATATAAATCTCTTAAAATAACTTTTTCCATATTTTCCTCCTAAAATATAAAATCTTCTCATATTATATGATATTTTATAAGTAAATTCAATTAAAATATATAATTATATTAAAAATACTAAAATTTCTTATTTTTGAGCAATGAAATTATATGACTAAAATATAAAAACGCCTTAAAATTGATTCTCGTGCGTCGACACCTAAAAGCACTGATATTACTGCGATTGAGCGTTCTATTGCAAGAAAATATGATGAATGATATAATTAAAAAAAGAAAGGAAGGATATAAATGGAAAATAACGTATTAAAATTAGAAATTACTAATACATCTTTGCAAATGAGATGTAAAGGTATGTGGAAAAGTACGAATTGGAAAATATATGAAGATTTAACCGTAGAAATATTTAATTCATATGATGATGAAAAAGACAAAAAATATGTTGTAAAACTTGAGAAGAAGATGTTCGAAGAAATATTGAATTATCTTGAAATAGCTAAACAAAATGATAAAGAAGTAGATGCTCGCGATGGATCTGCATGGAGTATAGTTCAATATGAAAAAGGAGATATTGTATGGGAAAGGAAACCAGATTATATCTATGGTATTGAACCATTAGAAGCAATTGCTAATATTTTAATAAGTTTAAAGAACAAATAGGGGTATAGATATGTGGTTAAATAATATATTATCAAAAAATGTAGGAGAAAAATTTGAAATTAAACTCTTAAAAAAATATGGTAAATGTAGAGAATATACTAGTTATGGACTAAAAATTTTATTTTTTACAGATACGCATAATTGTCTAGCACATTCTGAAGATGATATTAATTATCTTAAAGCTTTAAAATCTACAGATTATGACTTGTGTCTAGTATTAGGTGATATTAGTGGTGATGATTTTACAGTAATTAAAGAATTAATTCCATTGAAAAAAATATATGGGATAGTAGGTAATCATGATTCTATAAATGCATTAGAATTAAATAACATTAAGAATATAAATGGACAGGTTATAGAGTGTAAAGGTATAAAAATAGCAGCAATAATGGGGTCAAATAGATATAAAAATGGAGATTATGGAATGATGACTCAGGAGGAATGTTCAAATTTAGTACAGAATATGAGTTCTGCAGATATATTAATTTCTCATGATAAAGCATATATATATGATCGACATGATAATGTACATGATGGGTTAAAGGGAATTACTGAATATATTTATAGAAATCATATTCCAATACATATACATGGACATTTACACGAAGAATATGAAGAAAATTTAAGAAATGGAACTAGGAGTATGGGGATATATAAAATAAAGTTAATGCAAATATAATTAATCGGGATTTAGGGATATTGATTAAATCCCGATTTTATTTTTTACAGTATGAGAAGAAGGATATTGATAAGGTATTATATAAAAGAAAATTGTAAAAAAATATTGTAAATATAAGATAGAGGGGATAAAGAATTTAATAAATACATAGCAAATTTGCAATATGTAACATTGCACAAAATCAAAGTTATACTGCTATTTTTAGTAACCATTTTTATTTAATATTTTTAGTCTATGAATGGGGGTTTTTTTCTATGTCTATATTTAGAATTGCTAAAACAAAAAATTATACTGTCATGTCAAATTATCATTTGAAGGATAAAAGGCTATCTTTCAAGGCTAAGGGGCTTTTATCATATATGCTTAGTTTACCAGATGACTGGGATTTTTCTTTGAAAGGATTATGCTCTGCTAGTCAAGATAATTTAACTGCTATTCGTAGCGCTTTAAGAGAACTTGAAGCGTTTAATTATGTTTACATAAAGAAATTTATGCCAAATGAAACAAAAAGTGGTCGAATTGAGTATCAATACACGGTTTTGGAAGAACCTTCTTCCGAAAAACAAGATACAGGTTTTCTATACCTTGAAAATCTATCTATTGAAAATCGCACCCTACTAAATACTAATATACAAAATACTAAAAAGAATAAAAAGAAAAAAAATTTTCAAAATGATTTTGCTGAACGAAATTATTCTTCTGAAGAATTAAACGACTTGTATGATAATTAGTTTGTTTTTTTGTTCCAGTTTTTATATTACTGGAACAAAAAAGAACTTTAAAACTATTGACAAATTTTGATAATTATTATAAAAATTATAATAATTTAATAAAGGTATTAAATTTTGCACTTTTATGAGGTTGTATGAGTTTCATATGATCTCATAATATTTTTAATAAAAAGTTTAAAATATGCTATATTGTAATCATTGGCAATAATTATAATATTATTGTCATAACGTTTTAAATACAAAAAAAGGCGCTAGCCTTTAATCTATCTTTTTTTGTTTGTACTCGATGTACAAGCAAAAAATTAATAAAAAATATTTTTGGTTACTATTACTCGACAATAGTAACCAAACTCGCGTATAATTATATTTATATTGGGGGTGGATTTATGCAATATCGTTTAAACCCTTGATATATAAGCTTTTTTTATTGTTATTATAATGAATTAATATATAAATTTTATTATTTGGTCTTAAAATCGATTTTAAGACCTTTTTTTGTTTTATTCGTATTGTTTTATTATTTATATTATTTTTTTCTTTTCTTGACAATTCTCGTGTGAATTATTATTATCCAGATATATTGTTTCTTGTTAAGAAAATGGAAGTGGTTAGATATGGAAAAAAAATTGACTAAAAAAGAATTTTGTATTTATGTTCGAAATGGTCAAGGAAAACCATATATACTTTCATCTTATCCGACTTTTCGTGATGCCTCTATAGCTTTAAACAATATTATTACTTACGAGGAGGAAAGAGGGAAGATATTTTATGTGGATAATGACTTTTATGAAAATAAATATCCATCAAGTGTAAACGGGAAATATTTTTGTATTTTAGAGCGAAGCGTTTCAGAATGGGAGAAAAGTGAAAGTTTAGTTTCCAGAAGCTCTAAAAATTCAAAAGATAAAAAACGGAAAATTGATAATGTTTAAATAAAAAATATAATGGCTAAAGATATTATTAAAAGCATTTTAATGCTAGAGGGGAAAGAGATAGAGGTAAAATACAGGTTAATTTGCAATATATAACATTGCGCAAAATCAAAGTTTTGTGCAAAAAGGAGTAGGAGAAAAATATCAAATTATAGTTATAGCGTCCTACCTGTAAAATCTTGCTGTTCTTTACTATTAGTCACATTTCAGCTTATTATTGTAACAACAACCTACATTACTTTATTATAAAAACCTCTTAAAATTGATTTTAAAGCTTCATTATTTTATATTATTCTTGGTTGGATTTTTTTGCATTATTGCAACCTTATAATTTATAAAAAAATTTATATAACTTTAGATTATTTTTTCAAAAATCTGCAAATCCTTATATTTCAATATTTTACCGCATTTTACAGACAACAAACTATATGCCTAAAATATAAAAACGCCTTAAAATCGATTCTCGTGCGTCGCTTTTTTGACCATTTTTCAGCATTTTTAATAAATGCCTGAAAATCAGCATTTTACTAAAATTTATATAATAAACACTAGATTTATAAATTAGCATATCTAATCATAAAGATATAAAACTTGTTTAATTAAATATAAAAATGTCTTAAAAACGATTTTCATACGTCCATATTTATAATTTATTTTAAGCTACAAATTGCTGTAATAATATTAAATCGATTTATAAATATCTAAAAGAAAAGTTTGGCATTTGTTAAAATTAAATCTAAAGAAATGTTCGACTTTAGATTTAATATGATTTTATATAAAACTTTGCACAAAATCAAAATTGAATAATTTATATAAATTTTAATTGCAAAATTCTAAAATTATTTTAAATTCTAAATTTACTTTCTATTATTATTTTTTATTTCATTAAATTTGTTTTTATCATAATTTTGAAATTATAAATAATCTTTTTTTTACTTTATTTCATTAATTTTATATTATTCATTATAAGTAGTTTCAATTTTATGCTCCCCCTACTCCCTCTTGACTTTTTATTCATTACGAATTGTCACAACCAATTCACATATTAAAGTAAACGTACGTATTTTCAAATATTTCATTATTGGAATCTTCATTATTTTCAGGCATTTTCATAAAACTAACTTGTCCATCTTTACAAACGTTTCCGTTTTCATTTAATGCTTGTTTAAATTCACATTTCAAATTCATTTTATCAAACATATTTCTTATCTTTTGTTTTTCTTCTTTTGAATAACAATTTTATGTTTTCTAATATTCTAACTTGCATATTATCTCTTCACATTTGTATTCTTGTATTACTCTTCTATAATTTCTTCAAAACGATATTTTTGAGTTGCATCAGGATATTTTTCATGGTCTACTTCAGATAAAAACATATCTATTGGTCTTGCGTATATACCATCTTTATGATTAGTTTTTCCATTATTATCCATACAACGGTAAACTACTAATTTCTCTCCTGTTTCACTATGTTGAGCTACTGTAATTACAAATGATCTTGCTCCTTTAAAATGCCTCCACATTGTAAATGGTTTAACTTCTCGATTTTCCATATAAACTTCCTCCTTAATTTTTATAAAACTATGTTTTGTCCATCATCAAAATGTCTTTCCAAATCTCGTTCAATATATATTCCTCCATTATCACTCTAAAAATGTTATTAAAAATTTTATATTAATTCTCAGATAATAATTTTATCAATCTAACATTTTTATATAATTTTTCTCTGCCTACTTTTTCAGATTCCAAAAGTCCAATTTCTTCTAATTGATTTAAATAGGAAGTTGCTGTAATTCTTGTAACATCACATGTTTTTTCTATATATGATATTTTTGTATAAACTTCATAAAATAGACTTTCTAATAGTTCTTTTGAGTAAATTTTAGGTAGTTTACTTCTAAACTCTTCTTTGTAATTTTTCATTTCAGTTTGAATTTTTTCAATTAACTCTATTGTTTCTTTAGATGTAATTTCGATACCTTTTAAAATATATAAAATCCAATCCTCGAAATTATTATTTTTTCTAACTTCATTAAATAACTTATAATATTCTTGTTTTGTTTTATTTATATATTTACTTAAGTATAGAATTGGACTATCTATTAAGTTATTTAATACAAGATAAAGAATATTAAGTATTCTTCCTGTTCTTCCATTTCCATCATAGAATGGATGAATACTCTCAAATTGATAATGTATTAGACAAACTTTTATTAATGGATCTATTCCATCTTCATTATTATTAATAAAATCCTCTAAATTTTTTAGATATTCTCTTATCTCTTTTTCATTTTGAGGAGGTGTGTATATTGTTTTTCCAGTAATAGAATTCTTTAATTCTGTACCTGGTAACTTTCTAATTCCTGCATTGTTATGTTCAATAGTTCCTTGAATTTTAACAATAGTATTTGTATTGATAAATTCATCTTTTTTTATTTGTTCATATCCAAGCCAAATAGCATTTCTATAGTCTACAACTTCTTTGGCATTTTCTTCTTTATAACCACTTTCTGTTAGCACTTTATAAATGTCATCATGAGTTGTAACAATATTTTCAATAGCACTACTATCTTTAGCTTCGTTAATTGTTACAGCATTTATTAGAATATGCATATTAGGTATTGTATTAGCATATCCTTTTAATTCTGCTAAAGCTCTTGATGATAAATTTAATTGTTCTAAAATTTTATTTGTTTTTAAATTAATATTTTTATATGGTAACATTTCTAATTTCATATTTTTTCCTCCATATATATAAAATATCATATTTTTTATATATTTTCAACGAACATGTATAAAAAATCAAAAAAATTATACATATTTAAAAAACATGTATAATTTATATTTTGTATTATCAAAGTTTTGTATCAAAAGAAATAGGAGTAAAATATAAAGTACCTGCTTTTGTATTTTAAATGTTCGTTTTTTTAAAATTAAATTAGAAATTAACTTTATTCCCTATTGATTTTATAACTCTACAAGGATTTCCTACTGCAACAACATTTGATGGTATATCTTTTGTAATAACACTTCCTGCACCTATTGTTACATTATCTCCAAACTCTACTTTCGCACCATCTAATATTACACAATTATGATTCATATAAAAGTTTTCGCCTACAAAAATATTGTAACCATAATCACACCAAAAGTTTTGTTCTACTATAATTTGATTTCCTGTTTTTGCAAATAGCTTTTTAATGATTTCTTCTTTCTTTTCTATATCAGATGGTTTTAAATTATTATATCGATAACAAATATCTTTTGCTTTATATCTATCATTTATTAATTCTTTATCATAATTAGCATCATATAATTCTCCTGCTAACATTTTATCTTTTTCTGACATTTTCTCTTTATCTCCTATCATAACAAGAATTTACTATTTAACTTGTTTTTTTTCATATCTCGTACTTGGGCCATTACCTACTCTTATTAAAATATTATTTTCTACTAATTTGTTTAACAATGTTGATGTAGTAGTTTTTTTTATTTATTAAAGTTTCAGCGCTTTTTCATTTTATAAATTTATTATTGCTCAATCGTTCAATAAATCGTTCTATCGTTCAATTTAATTTAGTATATCACCTTAATAACAAAATATGCAAGAGATATATGGAGAAAGGGTCAAAAGCTTTACATATGCTTTTGACCCTAAAACATTAAAAACAATCAATATTTATAGAATTTTCATATACACATACTTCAATGTCCTCAAAACATCTAAGTATATCTGGAAATCCATACATTGTATCCAGTATAATGTCTTTGATATCTCCAGTTACTTCTTTGTTACCGTAAAAAATCTTCCCTTCATCATATTTAAATTCTGATTGCTCCACTCCATTTTCTTGTAGAACTTCTTTTAAATATGATAAACCGTTCTCATTTTGCTTCCTAATAATTTCATCATTTATAATTAATGTTCCAATAATTTTATTTTCATCAGGAAGCATTTCGAAATGATATTTAAATACTTTTGTAAAATTATGATCAATAAATCTGTCTTTACTATCTAGTATCGCTGGACTTATAAATCTAGCAATATCACCTCCAAGATTGTAAACTACTGTTTTACCATCTGCTTTTTCTTCTGATACTCCAAATTTATCAGAAGATATGGGAACAATTTTTACTTCTGAATCTGGTGAAAACAGCCAAGAATCTTTAAACATCATTTCGTAATGTTCTAAAGCTTCTTCGTTTAAAGCATTTTCTTGCCGGTCAGCATTAGAAGATACTGCAGTTGCATTAGTATTAATACTGTTACAAGATGATAATGTAATAATGCAAGTAACTAATGTGATGAATTGAATAAAACGTTTCATATTTTCTCCTTCTACCTTATATAATTACACAAGGATTTTTCAACTTGATGATACATTTTGAGTAAGAACTTTTGTAGATATATCTTTTCACTACTCTGGTTAATATTCATAAATATATCATATTTATAGGTTACATAAAACTATTATACCATATTTATACTTTTATGTAAATATTAGACAGATACTTCATATCCCTTTAAATCTTTAAATAATTTATCTTTTGATTAAGCAGATATTCCCATTGCTTTCATAATTTCTTTATTAAATGTATCATAGTCCAATTCTATTTTTTCTATGTTATCTACTTCTAAAAGCATATTTTGCTCATTTATTTTTAGTATTACTTCACATATTTGCAGTAAATTATTTTTAATTTTGTCAAGTATAATTCCTTGTATTTGTTCACCATTTTTTAATGTTATTATGACATTTTTGTTTAAATATTTTACTATATTTTCTATTACATATCTTTTTTCTTTTTCAAGTAAATATTGTTCTGTTGGTATAAACTTTTTTGGAACAGGATATGTTGTAATAAGTTTTTTAGAAGTCCTAGCATAAATGTAAATATCGTTTTTATATACTTTAACTATGCAATCTCTTGAGGATTTTGTTAATAAATATTCATAGAATTCTCCATCAAAATATCTTTTAGTTTTTCCACACTTTTTTGCAATATTAGCTATTCCATTACGACATTGATTTTTATTTCTTTGTTTCAATCTTTTTATTCCATGCTTTGTTATTTTTTTCATTATTTTTCCATCTCCTGCTAAATAATATAACATACTTTAATTAAAATTTTGACATTTCATATATATTTATAATAAATATGTATACGAAATGTCAAATGTTTTAGTATATACTTATTTAGAAACTTTTAATTTTCTTCTTTTATCTCTTCTAATTTCAATTTTTTCAGTTTTATTTAATTTATATAAATAAATGATTAATATAGTTAAAATTATAATTAAAAATATTATTTGATTTTCTAAAAATTCTATAATTTTACCCAAATATGGAATACTTATAACCTTAACACCTTCAATTTGTGAAAAAGAAAGTTTTTCTAAATCTGGTATATTATTGTTATCACCTTTGGTAATATAGCGTTTTTCACCGTTTGTTTCTACTATATCTATAATTCTATGGGTAATAATTTCACCATTTTTATTAAAAGATATAATATCACCATTTTTTAAATTTTCTTCATCTTTTACTTTTTTAACAATAATAATATCGCCCATGTTAATGGTTGGTTCCATACTATTAGTAGTTATATTATAAGCTTTATATCTAAAAAATCCATTAAAGTCATGTTTACTAATAAAAGAAATTCCAAGGAGTACTAAATTATATAGTAAGATTATTAGGATTATATTCGTTATTATCATATAATTTAAATACTAACTTTAACAAATTACAATTTGCATCCTGCAATAATTACTGCTTGTAAATCTATTGATGAATTAGATATATATTTATCTTGTTTAGAAGATAACCAATTAGATGATTTTAAAATTTTTGATATAAAATATGAGATGTTACCTAAAGTTAGTAAACCACAAAGTAAATTAATCTTTGAAAACACATAAAAGGACAAAAATAGTTGATTGTTTTTGTCCTTTTATGTGTTTAAATATTTGGACAATTAATTATATCTTAAATTTCTATACATTATTTTAAGAAGAATTTTGTAGGTAGAATCACTTAAAGGATAGCACCTATGTAATCTAGATAAATCTAAATTTTCACTTGTATTAATTCTATTATCTGTTAAATTTTGAATGTACCCTAAATTAGCTAATTCATTTATTTCTTCTTCTGTATATAATCCATATGGATAGGTAAAAACTTTAGTATTCTCAGTAGATAAATTCTTTTCTATCTTATCATAAGAATTATTTACATTATTTACTGCATCCATAACTGTTAGTTTATTAAAATTTGCGTGGTCTTCACTATGTGAAGCAATTGTTACCAAACCACTTTCTTTCATTTCTTTCGCTTCATTCCAAGTAATTGTACCAGGTAGTCCAACATTATTTGTTATAATAAACATTGTAAATGGAATATTATATTTAGTTGCTATTGGATAAGCATTTTTATAAACTTCTTCATAGCCATCATCAAAAGTTAATATACATGATCGTTTATACAATTCCTTTTTTCCTTCTTTATATGCTTTTAAATCTTCATAAGTTATAAAATGATATCCCATACTTTTTAAGCCTTTAATCTGGTCTTCAAATATCTCCTTAGTAGTTTGCATATAATCATAATACACTTGCGATTCGTCATCTACAATATTATGATATACAAAAATAGGAATCTCTAGCTTTTTTTCGTTTATATAATACTTGTTATCTCTTGTAGTAATTTCATATATAGTACATCCTGTAATTGTAATAAATATAATTGATATTATTACGATTATTATTTTATTTTTCTTTTTCATTTGTTTTCCTCCATATATTGTTTTTAAGCTTTCTTAATAGCCTTTTTAATATATTTTCTTCTTTAGTAGGAACAATTGCTGTTTGTTTTTTACTATTATTAGATTTATTCATATTTTTAAAAACATTATCTGGATTATATAATTCATGTTTATTTTTTTCCTTCTCGTATCTTCTATTTGCTTCATCCAATAATATTCTTTGTCTTGTATCTTCTGTAGCCCAATAATCTCTATAAAAATTTTTAAGTATTGCTGTCGTGAATTCGGAAATATTCTGTTCATTTATGTTCTTACTATAGTCTAACTTAAAATTGTAGTTAGAATCTTTGTTTTCTTCTAAAGTTTTTATAACTTCAGGAGGTATCTTATTAAAGTTTTTTATAGACATATTATATACTATAGCAAGTACTTCTGTACAAGATTTTGCATAATCTATGTTTGTTGTATTTACCATTATCTTTCAGCTCCTCCCAATACTTTTTGCTTTAATGATTGTAAAATTTTTTTTGCTTTATCAACTAGCTCAATATCTGTTTTTTGTGTTAGCACTTCTATCTCATCTAATGGAATTATGAATGAGTCATTTGTATGATTCATATTATACAATAATTCATTTTGTCTTGAAATATATGTTATTTTCTCCCCCATACTTTGCCAAATTTCTTTACGCGTTCCTTTGTCAAAATCCTTAAACGCTCCATCCTCTAATATATTTTTTATAAATTTCTTATTTAAAGATGTTTCAATCTTTTCTGAAATATTTTTTACTTTGTCAGGGTATTTTTCATAAATTTCTTGTAATACATCTAGATCTGTTTGATTTTGAAAAAAGCATCTTGTGTTGCCATTAAAAGACTTTTCTTGAAATGCTTTTCCCATATCATAATATTCCGGATTTCTTATAGTTCCATTTTCTTTGTTAAATATTGCTTGGCAATTATCTGTTTTTATATCGTCATTTCCTAAAAAGGCTGATATAAAAACATAGTTCACTAAAAAATCTCTTCTTTCTTGAATTAGCTCTGGTGTGAAATTATATTTTAATTTATGCACATATAAATCTGATTCTATAAAGTTATCTAAATTAAATTCTCTTAAATTCTGAGGAATCTCATCATAAGGATATGGAAATATTTCTAAAAATTGTTCGCCTTCATTTAAGATATTCATAGAAATGCATCCTTTTTCATTATGTTCGTCATCATAAGCAAGTAGTATATCTGAAACCGGTACATTTATTTTTTGTAATAATATAGATGCTAATAGTTCTCTTAAATCTGCAGTACTCTTAATACCAGCATTTGTTTTATAAAAACCTGTTTTATTTTCAGTAGGAATAAAATATTCACCAGTTACAGATGTAAAGTTCCCTGCTAGCTCTCCTTCATCTTTTATTTTCGTGCAAGAAGATAATAAAATTCTATCAAATTGCATATATATTTCCTCCATGTTTTAATTAATGTATTTTATTTGCTGTTCTTCTATTAAATCAAAAATTGATAAATACTTATTATTTTTTTCTTTTTCAGACATCTTTATTGCAATTATCTGATTGTTAGTATATGTTTTATAATAATATATACCCTTAGATGTATTTATACAGCATGAATATGTTGTAATATCGTTTTTATTTTCTTTAGTTATGGTCGTACCTTGTACCATACTTACAGAATCTAATATATGAAAAAATTGTGTTACAGAACTTTTTTCATCATCTTCGCATTTAGAATTTAGTTTATTGAAAGAAGCTCTTATAAATCTTGAAGCAGGTGAGTTATCGCCCGGCAAACCTATTGCACCCATCCCCTGTCCGTATTGATTTAAATTAATTTTATTAGAAAATGTATTTTCACTATTATAAGGACTCAAATTACTATAATTATTAATATTATTTAAATGGTACTCAAAAGGTGGATTATTAGTAAGTACACCTATTGGATTATTGTACACTTTTAATCCATCTTCCATTTGTTCGATAACAATACATTCACTTTCATCACTTATCATCCAATGTAAGTCCGATACTGGCATTTCTTTTGAAAAAGGAGTATTTGTAATATTTAGATTTGCAATGTCTTTTTTAATTTCTGATATAGAAGAATATAAACCTAAAAAATATGGTATAAGTTCATATGGACTTAAATTTAATTTATTATCTTCCTCTTTAAAAAAACAAGCATTTTTAGGAAAATATAATCCTGCCATAGATAGTCCTTTTTCATTTGTTGCTTCTGCATACAATGGATAATTACTAACTACTGTTGCCATTCCTATCATAGAATATTTTGAAGTTATAGAAGTACCATTTTTTAAATTAAATTTATAGTTTCTTGGTGTTATAACTACTTTTTCATTAAACCTATACTCTAAATCTAAATTCCTACCAAAATAATTATCTTTTGTTTTAAAGTTTATACATGTACACATCTTTGTTCTCCTCTTTCTTTTTATTTATATATTTTGTCTAAAACCAAGCTGACTTTTTCTAAAGAAGTTTCTATATAATATTTTAAAATATCTTCTGTAACTAAATTTAATCTATTATTCCTTAAATCAAATAGTTTAAAATTTTCTTTAATTGCTTTCTTTAGTCCTTCATCATCTGATATCTCTAAAAATTCATTTTGTAATTCATTAATATTAATGTTAGAATTTTTTAAAAGATATCTATCTATAATGGGATAATCTGAATATATATCTTTCGAAAATTCTTCTTCTGAATGAATAGAGTTATCTTTAGTATATAATACAGTTTGAGCATCTCTTTTTATTGCCATATTAGGAATAGAAATACTATACCATATCATGTCTTCTATTAAATGAGCTAAATATCCTTGTAGCATTAAGTTTTTTGGTAAAGATAACTTATTTTCATCTATAAATTTTTCTATATCTGGATAATCCCCTTCATTTCCATTTAATGTACCATGTTGCAAATAATGTGTTGTATTCTTTGTCTTAAAATTAACTGCTACAGTTAATACATCTGGTAGCATAGCTCCATATAAAAATTCATTATTTAAATTATATTTTTCTTTTAGTATATTAGATATATAAATATGACTAATTATTGAACTCATAATTATTCTCCTTTTGGTTCTTTTGTTAGTTTATTTGGCATATTTTCGTATAATGGAATTATAAAATTAAAATTAGAATCTAATGTATTAGAGTTTTCATATTGTTCTATTAAAATTTGGCTTTCAGATGTTGGGGCTAATAAATTTTGCATATATTGATTATTATATAATGTATTTTCTTTTATTATATCGAATTTTTGCAAATATAATGTGTTTTGCTTTTCATTAATATATTTTGTATTAATAAAATTTACCCCTTCTGATAAAGCTTTTTCTAGCGAAAACCATTCGTGCGAATATGCATATTCTGCTGCATTATTTATAATTGTTGACTGCGAATTTCCTGAAGCGGCTATATTAAATGGATTATATACTATTTTATCTTTATATTTATATCCTCTAGACAATTTAGTCCCTTTTTTACCTTGTTCTTGTATCAGCCTAGAAACAATAAAATATGGGTCTATATTATTATCTTTCCCAGATGTTAAAATTGCTTCTGCAATACTACTACCTTCTAAAAAAGTATTTTTCGTTTTTTTCATTATTCCTTCCTTGGTTGCAGAATCTTCTGTATATTGTAAGTCTTTTAATTGAAATATATCATTTTCATTTAACAAAACTCTTGGGTCCATTTTATATTCTATTGCTTTACTTGAAGCACATAACCAATTTCCATTATCATATGTTTTCCCTTTGTCTTTTTTACATTCCCAATCTTTACTATATTTATCTGATTTTGGTATTAAATTTAAAGGCATATTTTTATTAGAGTGACTTTCACTTTTTATCACATCTTTCCAACCTAATTTTGTATAGAAAAGCGTAAACTCCCAGTTTGGATGTTCTTTTTTTAATTTATCTATAGCTTCTTTATAACCAGGATATCTATTTTCATTTAGATTATCTCCTGTGTAAGTAACCCATTTTTGTTTTGAATTATTTACTACTATAATGCCAATTATAACTGAAAATATAATAATTATTAATGGTAATAATGCTATTACTTTGGGTTTTAAGTGTTTAATTTTGTTTACTATAAATTTTATTAATGATGGATTTGAATATTTTTTCATTTATTACAATACTTAACTCCTTAAATATTATTTTTACTTATTGATTGCTAAAGATTTATAATTTTATTATTTTATAAAATTATATAATTCATACTTTATATTTTCAAGTAAATTGATTAATTCTTATATAAAAATATACTACATAGAAGGTATTTTTAATTCCATTCCCTCATACAAATTAGAATCTTTTAAATTATTGTTGTACTTTATATCATTTATTACAAATCTTATATCTTTTCCCTCGTAATATTTATTTGTTTCTTGTTCTTTTTTTGCTATTGACCATAGTGTTTCACCAAAGCCTATACTTGTAACTTTGTAATTAACTTCTTGTTTAGAGTAGCTTGTCTTTGCAAATACAGTTATTACTATAAAAATTATTATAATTATTCCCCTTTTTGATTTCATATTTTTCCTCCTTACGTAATAGAATATTTGTTCGCTTTTAAAGATTATATCAGAACATTTGTTTTTATGCAAGAGCAAATAAAAAAAAACGTACCTAAGATTTTCTAACAAATGTAAATTCTAAGAAAATCTAAGGTACGTCATAATTTCTCCTACTAGGAGCAACTTCCTACTATAAAAAAACAATGAAATTTTAATTCATTGTTTTTAATATATTTATAATTATATTGACTTCTTTTTCTAGTCGTTCTTGTACAAGTTTAACATTTGTAGCTGTATACATATTCCAAATGTTAAGATACAAAAATAATGAAGAATATACATCTACAGCATTTTGCAATATTTCTAGCCACTTTTTACTACTTTTTCTAGATTGTGTAATACTACTAGAATTTGTGTTATAAAAATAGTAAATATCATTTATAAATACTACTGAATTTATATTTGTAAATATGTTTAAGTTCATCATTAAATCTTCAGCATATCTTAGTCTTTGGTCTGGGGCACTTATACTATCTAAGCAAGATTTCTTTACACAGCTATTCCATATAGCATTTAATTGATATCCTCCAAAAAACATAGGATATACTTTTTCGCTAAAGTCTTTTTTATTAATAAATATTTCGTTTTCACTAAAATATTTATATTGTTCATAATTCTCTTTTTTATATCTAAATTTAATTAAGTCTGGTGAATATTTATTTATAATCTCATTCATTTTGCTAAAAACACCATCTATATATTCATCATCTGCATCTAGAAACATTATATACTTTCCAGTTGCACTCTTAATTCCATTTATTCTAGCACATAATGCTCCTTTATTTTCTTGAATGATTATTTTTATTCTGTTATCTTTTTTCTTCATTTCTTCGCATATATTTAGCGAATTATCAGTTAATCCATCTATTACAAGAATAAGTTCTATATCTTCTTTACTCTTTAATACAGAGTTTATTGTTTTTTCTATGGTATTTTGTGCATTATATACTGGTATAATAACAGAAATATTTGCCATAATTAATCTCCTTTATCTTAAACTTTGTCCCATATCTAGAACTAGGTTTTGTCCATTAACACCTTTAGCTATTTCTAATAAAGAATAAATTGCATCATAAACATCTGTTGGCCTAACAAAACTTTTAATAGGCAAATGATTCCTATAATTTTCAAAATATTCATCACCTTCTATTTCTTGTTCCATATGTGGCACAGTTCCTAATGAAATTGTGTTTACCCTTATATTAGAAGTTCCTAGTTCATTTAAAACAGATTTCATAAAACCATATATTCCAGACTTTGCAGCACTATATGCTGGCAAACCATATCTAGTTATTGCATTTATAGAAGATATCATTAAAATAGATCTTCTACAAATATCGTTAGACTTTTCTATTAGGTCTAACATTATTTTTATAAGGTATATATGTGCTGTTAAATTTAAGCTTATAGACTTATCTATATCATTAAATGTTATTCCTTTAATTCCATCTATTTCACTTTTCATGTTAATTCCAGCCATGCTTATTAAATAATTAATATAACCATATTTGCTTTCTATTATTTTATGAGCATTTTGAAGATCTTCTAATTTAGTAACATCAGTTTTTATAAAAGTGTAATTTTTATTTTCTAAAATAGTTTTAGATGTAGTGTCATCTTTATCTAAAACTACTACTTTAGCACCTTGCTTTAAAAAATTAGAAGCTACTACCTTACCTATTCCTCCATGTCCACCTGTAATTACGATAACAGTATCTTTCATATAATCACCTCTATTTTTAATTTTCTTTGCACAAACTTTCATGCAAATTTATACATTCTTCTACATCTAATGTTTCTACTATCATTTTTAATGTTTTCATTTCTATTTTTAGCTCTTTTTCAAAACTATATCTTGAATTAAAAGCAAACTCAGATATTATTAAATCAAGATTTTTAAAGTTTTTAATAGTATAAATAATATCTTTTATTTCTGTTTTATCCATCATAAGATGTTTGTCTAGTTTGTTTTTAAATTCACCTGTTTTGTCTACATTTCCAGAAATATGCAAAATCTTAACTTTGTCTTTATTTGTTAATAAATCTAAATATTCATTATACGAAATATTTAAATCATTTGCTGCAAGTTTTGCATGTGAAATATCGAATACTCCAAAATCTAATATTTTCCACATATAGCTTACAGTTTCAGGCGAAATCTCTGCTAAGGGAATACCATAACCTCCGGGTTGATTTTCCCCTCCAAACTTAATTTCTTCATTATATAATTTTAAAAATTGAGTTTTTAAGCTCTTTATATTTTCAAATAATATATCTTTATCCTCATCTATATTCTTGTTAATTTCTGCCGCTATATGTGTACTAATACGTTTTTTATTATTTAATTGCATTAAATTAGCTGGCAAGCTATGCCAGTCTATATTCTTAATCATTCTTTTACTATGTGTTCTAGGTTCCATATGTGGTAGACCATGAAAATCTACTTTTATATTATTTTCTTTTGCTAGTTTCAAGCAGTTATTAAGTTCTTCGTTATTACAAAATCTACCTGGAAACTTTAAAATATCTATATAATTATTTTTTATTAAATTTTTATATAAGTCGTCATAAATATTTTTGCCATCTTCATTAACAATATAATTACAACCAATTTGTATCATTTTAGCTCTCCAAACTTTCAAGTAATTTATCTATATTTGATATAACTGTATTCATATCAAATTTTCGTGTAACATTTTTTATATTTTCTTTATATTTTTCCCTAAGTTCCTTATTTAATATTACTTTTTTAACTCCTAAATATAAATTGTATGTATCATTAGATACTATAAGTGCATTTTCGTTATCTTCTCCTAGAATATCCTTCATTCCTGAACATAATGTTGTAACTATTGGCTTGTCTAACATAGCAGCTTCTATTACAACAGAACTTAGTCCTTCTATTCTAGAAGAACATACAAATATATCCGATTCTTTAACATATTTGTAAGGATTTTCAGTATATCCTACTAAATTAACTGTATCCTTTAAATTATTCTCTTCTATATAGTTTTCTAAATTTTCTCTTTCTGTACCTTCTCCAATTATCCAAATAGAGTTCTTTATGTTTTCTCTTAACAATTTTCTATGGATTTTTAATAATCTGTCATAGCCTTTTTCATATGCTAATCTTCCAACTGCAGATATTATAATTCCATCTTTCTTTAATTCTTTTGTTATTGGTTCTTCAGCCTTTTTTAATATTTCTTCAGAATTTATTGGGTTTACTTGTACAATTACGTTGTCCGAAATTCCTGTTTTTTGTGTAAAATGATATTTTACATCATTAGAAACACAAACAATTTTGTCAAATTTTTTGTAGCAATTTATTTCATCATCTAAATTTTTAAATATACTAGCTCGCGAAATATTTTCTATATCTGTATGTATCCATGCAATTTTTTTAGAATTTTTATTATTAGAATTAGCTATAACCTTTGCAACTTTTCCTTCTAGAAAAGCAATTTCTATGTCGTATACTTCCTTTATATTCTTTTTATACAAATAATTTGGAAAATGTTTTATTAAAAATAAATACCATTTCCAAATTATACTCATTAGTTTACAAGATATTTTATAATGCTTCGAATTTATGTCATTTCTGCTTTTTTTAAAATAGCTTTCAAAAAAATACTTATATTTTATTCCTGGTATGTTTAGTGCATCTTCCACAAAAACACCATCATTTACTAGTGATAATAATGTTATATCATATTTTTCTTTATCCATCATTTTTAAAAGATTAATTACTATTTTTTCTACTCCTCCTAATTGAAGAGTATGAACTGCTATTAACAGCTTCTTTTTCATATATGCCCCCTATTCTGACAGTACACATGTTGGTAACGGTGATTTCTGCTTGTTTAAAAATTCCAATTTACCAGTATTAATATTTCTACTATAAATTGCAATTTCATTAGAATCTTGGTTCGCAACAAATACATATTTCTGTGTTTTGTCAATTTCTAAATCTCTGGGAGTATTGCCATAGGATAAAATATTTTGTACTAATTCTAATTTTTCATTTTCATATTTAAATACAGATATGCTATTATGTCCTCTTAAAGATGTATAAATGTATTTACCATCTGAAGAAATTTTAATTCCTGCTCCTGTGTCGTTTTCTTTTTTTACGTGATTATTAGGTAAAATACTTGTTTTATATAGGATTTCTAAATTTTCTTGTATATATCTTAAAACATATAATGTACATCCTTTTTCAGTTAACAAAAAGATTTTTTCGTTGTAAATAGCTATATGTCTTGGCTCTTCGTTTTTAGGAAATTGAAGTGAAAAAATCTTTTTTAAAGATGTTTTTTGTACTTCGTATAAGTCTAATGTATTCATTCCTAAGTCTACAGTTATTAAGTTATTTTCATTATTAAAGACTTTTGCACAATGTAAATGTGAATATTTTCTACTGTTTACACTATTATAAATAAGCTCTCCTATTTCTCCACTTTCTTTAATTTTATATACAGTAAAATACCCATTCATATAATTTGAAATAAATAGCATTTTCTTCTTGTTACTTATTTCTACATGACATGGACCACTTCCTAATGAGCTTTTATCTCCAATATATGTTAAACCTTTGGAAGTCTTTTTATATGCTAATATATTACCATTCTCATTTTCTTGTACTGCATATAAATTATTTTCATTTTGTGCTAAATATGTACATCTTTCAAAATCATTAGTTGTATAAACTAAATTTAAGTTTTCATTTGAAAAGAGATACTTATTTATTCCAGTTTTTGATGCATTACCTATATAAATATATTGTTCGTTCATAATCACTCTCTTTTATTCATATTTTTTTGCATTATCACGCTCTATTATACCATTTAAATCTATTATTGTCAATTTATGAATGATGTTGTCACTCTTACAGCGATAAAGGATAAGAGCCATAAGATGGGATTTGAAGAAGGCCTTAAAATCTCAGTTTTACTTTTCTAATAATAAAAGAGCAATTTTACTACATTTATGTAATAAAGTATTGCTCTTTTTATATTAAATCATTATTCTATTTTAATATTCTTTTAATTATCTACTGTATTTGTTCCAGGTTTTATATTTGTATTACTATTCGAATTAGTGTTTGTATTTGAGTTAGTATTGGTATTTGTGTTTATATTACTATTCGTATTATTTTTGTTGCTGTTAGAATTTGTATTTGTATTCGAATTAGTATTTGTATTAGTGTTAGAGTTAGTATTCTTGTTTGAATTTGTATTGCTATTCGAATTAGTGTTTGTATTCGTGTTAGTATTGGTATTCTTGTTTACATTTGTATTTGTCGTATTTTCTTTTTTATTATCAGTTGTTACGACATTTGTATTCATTACTGGTTCTTCTGCATCTATATCATTTTTAATTCCTTGAACTGTAGAATTTGTGTTTTCATTTTTATGTTCTGTTTCTGAAGCTTTTATTTCTGTTCCACTATGTTTGTTACATAAGCCAGGAACTGTAGATCTTAAAAAATACTCTGTATATGTATCTTTACAACCAGTTCTTGCTTTTAATCCCGTTTCTGAACAAACTTTAACTTCTTGTACGGAATATGGCTTAGTAAAATATGCTGTTTTTAAACCAGTATGTATTCTTGACATTACATTTGCCCAAATTAAACCTGCTGGATTTCTCTTATTAAAATTAACTGTTTCATTTTGGTCATAGCCATACCATGTAACACCTGTATAATATGGTGTAAAACCACAAAGCCATCTGTCATAATTAGAATCTGTTGTTCCCGTTTTAGCTGCAACATCAATTCCATTTATTTTACAGTATGTAGCTGTTCCATTTTTTCCTTCTACTGGCTGTGTTAGTAGATCTTTTAGTATAAAAGCTGTTTCCTTAGAAAAGACTCTTTCTTTTTTTTGCTTTGGTTTCATTATTGTCTTCCCAGAATTATTTTTTATTTCTTTATAAAATGTAGGTTCAATGTATTCACCATCATTTGCAATTGTTGCATAAGCAGAAGCCATTTCTAAGGGGCTAATCCCTTTTTGTAATCCACCCAATGCTAAAGTTAAGTTATTGTCCTCTTCTGTTAGAGTAGTAATACCCATTTTTTCTAGGTACTTTATAGCCACATTAGGCTTTAATTCATTCATAATTTCTACAAATGGAATATTCTGTGAAGATTCTATAGCTCTTCTTACTGTTATATTACCTAAAGGCTTACTATAATCTACTGGGTGATACCCACCATTAAAATCTCTTTCTGTATCGTCATATATTGATGAAGCAGTAATTATCTTCTTTTGAATAGCTGGGCCTACTACAGCAATTGGTTTTATCGCAGAACCTGTTTGCCTAATACTTTGCGTTGCTCTATTTAAAGAACGTGGCTTGTCTTTTTTTCCTAAACCACCTACACAGCCTAGCACATTTCCAGTTTTATGATCTATTATTACCATAGCAGATTGTGAATGTTCGCCTCCATTTTTTGAAGGTAGTATATATTTACTCTTTCCCATTTCAGTTTCCATTTGGTCTTGAATTTTAACTTCTTGTGTGCTTGTAATTGTTAAACCAGACATATATATGTAATTAGTAGCAAAATTAGTAGAAATATTATACTTATCTGCTATATCGTTTGTAACATCTGTTATAAGTGCATCTGTATGATATGAATATACTCCATTGCCTGAATTAATATTACCCTTTTTAAATTTTATACCTTCGTCTACATTTTTTGTAGCAATTTCATATTCCTCTTCGTGAATATAACCAAGCTCTAACATTTTTGATAAAACGGTTTTTGTCCTCTTCTTTATTTTTTCAGAATTATCTTTTTCACCAAAAGGGTTATAAGAATTTGGTGAATGATTTATTCCTGCTAAAAAAGCACATTCTTCTAAATTTAAGTTCTTACAAGGTTTATTAAAATAATATTCACTGCCAGCTTCTACACCATATATACTTGGCCCAACATATATAATATTTAAATATGTTTCTAATATTTCATCTTTCTCGGTTATGCATTCCAGGTTCCAGGCTTTCCACCATTCTTTCACTTTTCTAAATACACTATCTGTAGTATCTCCTGTCATATTTTTTACTAATTGTTGTGTAATTGTACTTCCTCCATACGAAGAATTGCCAAAGTGAAAAATATAACTTAATATAGCAGACCCCGTTCTTTTTATATCTACACCTTGGTGCTTATAAAACCTTTCATCTTCTATTGCAACATAGGCATTTTTTAAATTTGACGGCATTTGTGAAATATCAATTTTTATTTGTTTTCTTTCACTTCCTAATTTGGCAAGCTCATTACCATTATTATCAAGTACAATAGAATTTTCATTAATTAACATATCTTCTGCAATATTTCTCCATTTTACTGCAGATGTTGCAAGAGTAATACCTATAACTATTACTAATAAAACTATTAAGGAAATTATGATTTTCTTTACTTTTTTATTTTTATTTGTTTTGCCTCTTCTACTTTTCTTATTTTCTTGTGTTACATTACTTTTTTCTTTTTTAAAAGCTTTAGGCACAAACTCTTCCTCTTCTTGGCTCTTTACTTTTTTACTTTTCATATACTAATCAAGCTCCTTAGAAAAATAAGCTATTTTATTTGTTTCAGAAAAACCTAAATGATTAAATAAATCCATTAGTGATTCATCCGATAAATTACAACTTGCAGTAAATTTTTCGCACCCTTTAATTTTTGCCCATTCTTCACATTTGTTTAATAGTTTCTTATCAATTCCTTTATTTTGATAATTATGTTTTATATAAATTTTTTCTAAGTATCCTACCATATTAGCCTCATTTTTTAATGAACATTGTGCATATGCAACAGGAATCTCATTTTCATAATCTATATAAACTACTTTATTGTAATTAGTTAATGCTTCTCTTATGGTATTCGTTTCCTCTTCTAGTAATTTAAATTCATAATTATCACTAATAATTTCTTCTATTATTTCGTAATCACTTATAATAGCTTCTTTAATCATATGTACCCCTTCTTTCTTACTCTTCTATAATTCCACCACCAACTACAACATCATCTAAATAGAATACTGCAGATTGACCTGGTGTTAAAGATTTTTCTGGTTCTTCAAAATTAATTTTTATCTTATCTTCATTTATAACATTTAATGTTGCAAAAGATTCTTTTTTACTATATCTAGTTTTAACTGCTACTCTTAAATTTTCTATATTAATATCTTTAATTAATATATTTACGTTACTTATAATTGCTTCTTTTTTAAAAGCCTCTTTCATCGTGCCTACTATTAATTCATTTTTCCTTACATTAAAACCTATTACGAATAATGGCTCTTTATATGATATACCCATTCCTTTTCTTTGCCCAATTGTATAATTATATAGTCCATTATGTTTTCCTAAGATAGTTCCATCATTCATTACTATATTGCCTGGCTTAGGTTTAATGTCTCCGTTATTTTCTAAAAATTTCTTATAGTTACCATCTGGAATGAAGCAAATATCTTCACTATCTGGCTTATTAGCTACATTTACTAAATTGTTTTCTTTGGCTATTTTTCTTATCTCCTCTTTAGATTTAAAATTGCCTAATGGAAATAGTACTTTGTCTAATATTTCTTCCTTCATTGTATATAGCACATATGATTGGTCTTTATTTTCATTTAAGCATTTTCTTAAAACAAATTGATTATAGTTGTTATCATATTCTATTTTAGCATAATGCCCTGTTGCTAAAAAATCACAATTTAGCTCTTTGGCCTTTTTATACATTTCTCCAAATTTTAACTTTCTATTACATTCTATACAAGGGTTAGGTGTAAGAGCTTTAGAGTAACAATCTATAAAATTACTAATTACATACTTTTTAAAGCTTTCTTGCATATCTATAGATATATGTTCTATTCCAATTTTATCACATACTTCTTCTGCATCTTTTGCATCTGTATAATTAGATAGTGACAAAGTAACACCAATTACCTCATAACCTTCATTTTTTAGTAATAGTGCAGAAACACTACTGTCTACTCCACCACTCATACCTAATAAAACTCTTCTTTTTTTCATATCATCTCTCCTATGGTGATATTTTAACATATATACCATAATTTAGTAAAGGTATTGTGTAAAAGCTTAAAATATAGTATAATATTTATGTTAATCATTAAGGAGGATTACTTATGCATTTTATGGCTTTCAAATCTGCTATAAATAGAGCAGAAGAAATGGTTTCTCATGTTAAACCATTCGAATATAGATATATTAATAACACTATTAGTAAAATTTACGATTTTATTCAAAAAGAAAAGCTTAAAAATCCAGATATGAAAGATCCAGATTTTTATTCTTTATTATACGATTATAACTCTAGGCTAAAAACAGTTTCTTTTTGTAATGAACATATATTAAACCAAGTTACAGCATATAATGCTTGTTTATACTTGCTTCAAAATCCTAAGAAATATGCTGAAATTACAGAATATGTAGAAAATAATAATATCTCGTCAGACAGAGATTTTTTTATGCATACTAATAGTTTTGATGAAAATTTAACAAATTTAGTATTATTTATGAGACATTTATATCCACAAGTAGCTTCACAAGTAGAAGATAGTTATGGACCTGTGTTTGCAGATATTTTAAATTCTCCAAAAACTAATAAAGAAAAGCATATAATGGCCGAAAAACTGGTTGGGCATTTACCTGCACTTCAAAGAAAACATTATCTTGATGCTTTTGAGCTATTAGCTGACGGAATTCCTGCATATATGAAAACTTATTTAAAATATACTGAAACAAATATAAAGAAAGATTTAATAGAGTCTAATACGGCACTAGTTAGTCTTTTTGATGACATGGGTTATTTAGATGACTGGCTAACTCTTGCAAATAAACAATTTGAGGAAATTGGACTTCCAGAATTAAAACAAGATAAAGCAAGTTTAACTAGTGGACTATCTGAGGGAGTTCAAAAACAGCTAGATACAGTAGACTTACTCGGCATAAACATAATGTATACCAATAGAGCTTTTCATATCTTAGAGGACTATTCTAAAGCAATGTATGCAATTTCCGAATTTAATTTAGAACCACTTATTCTAGATGGTATAGAAGCACCAACATTAGAAGATGAAGATTTAAAAAATATTTTATTAAAAATGGAGCTTTTTTATTATCCAACAGAAATGTATTATACAGAAAATGAAAATAAAATAGAAGAAATGTCACGTAGTGGTGAGTTAGTTCTAGATGATGATGAAAATTCTGAAAGAAGATATTATTCTCTAGAACCTTTGGAAAAAGAAATGGAAAGATCTTATGGTGAAGAATATAAGCAATACTTTTCTAATGTTTTTCCAGCTTCTAAAAATTCTGTTGGAGATGATATGTTAAGATTTTCACAGTTTGCTAATTCTATTCACAGATTAAAAGGTTCTAAAGCTCATATAGCATTATCTCTTTATAGTTTTTTAGAATTAAATGATAGTCAAAAAAGAAATTATGGAGTTGTAGTAGATAAAATTTCTGAAGATGGAACTTCTGGAGAGTTAAAACATTTTACAGATTTTGTAGTAGATATTAATTCTATATTACCTGTTAATGTACATGTTCCATCACATATTTTTTCAGAATTTGCAACTGAATATTTTAAAAGTCCTATTGTACCTATATATGCTGGCTCTAATGATTGGAATATGCGAAATGATAGAAAAATGAAGTCACATGTAATGGTGCCATGGAACAAGAAAAGCAAAAAAACAATTAAACAATGTTCAAAAAATAATAAAGCATATAATCAAGATACTGTTGCACATCTTAGATTTTTATCTGATGAAAATTGTCCACCTGCTCATTTAAAGCAATCACCAAAAGACAAACAAATTCATAAAACTTATATTAATTTAGACACCGGATCTATTTTAGAAAAAACTAAAGAAGGTATATTAGTAAAAGTGTTACCTGTTGGAGATGATGAAAGAGATGGTAGATAAAGAAAAACTTAACGAACATTTTAAAAATAAAGATTACATATATTGTATTAACACATTGCAAAAAGATATTAAAGATAAATTAGTGCAAAAAGTAAAAATATTTAAACCAGATTATAAATACACTAATTTATTTAATTTAAAGGAAAATTGTTATAAATTCCTAAGCGATAAAGAAAAATTATATGTTACAATTTTATGTAGGTATTCTGAAGAAGAATATTCTTCTATTTGTGAATTAAATAGTTTATTAGATATTTATTCTTCTTATAAATAAAAATTAAACTACTAGTTTTTACGCTAGTAGTTTTTTTATTGTTTATATACTTCCGGCTATGCCGGTAGTAGCATAGGCTTTAGCTTTGTATAAAAGCAACTCCCTTCATGATATAATATCAATATGTTTCGACGCATAATTGATAA